>AUXO014232020.1_pt1 | contig 10456 bp, 5 predicted proteins | sample 768731 | NCBI WGS metagenome assembly AUXO01 (sample SAMN02715735, study PRJNA202380) | gut metagenome | biome: sheep rumen | host: Ovis aries | place: New Zealand: Palmerston North | reverse complement strand
GGGTCGTCTGCACTCACCTCTGCCAGGGCAGTGGTTTCAATCTCTCCGGCATCCATCGTCTCGGTTGCGGTCGTCATACTGCTGCTCTGTCCTTCCAGTCTGCGTGTCTCAGCACCTTCAATCAGGTTGTCGTCCATCTGAACGGCACCCAATCCTAATACCTTGTTGAAACGCATGGTGGCTTCCTGCATGTTGAACGGCTTGGCCAGGTAGTCGTCAGCACTCAGGGTGATATTCTTGGAACGCATATCCTGAGGCGTCAGTACGGTGTCGGTCATCAGAATGAACTTCATGTTCTGTGTCACATAGCTGGTCTTCAACTGGTTACAGAGGTCACTACCTGTCATGCCAAACATGTCCTGCTTACATACTACCAGGTCGCACTTCATCTGCTCCAGATCTTCTGCTGCCTTCTCGATGTCGTTATATACATGGAAGTTGTAGACAAACTTCAGACGGGCGGCAGCAAACTCCAGGAACTCCTGGTTGTCATCGATCATGATAACGGTGAACTTGGCTGTTGGTGAGTCGATGGCTGCGCGCGAGCGAGTGGTCTCTGATGTGAGCACCTCGCTGGCAATCTCAGGTAACTCGATTTCACCCTTGCTGTTGATGGTGAGACGGTCCTGAACCAGATTCTTGGCGCGTTCTTCCGGATGCTCCAGGTTCATCTGCATATCAGCAACACGTGTGATGATCTGTAGCATCTGAGAGTGGAGGGCATTCAGCTGCTCTTTCTCTTCGAGTGACTTCTCTTTCTCTGAGAGGTTTCCGATGATAGAGGTCATGCGGGCCATGGGCTGGCGCAGATCATCGCTGGCAGCCTTGATTTCCTCGCGTTGCAGTTGCAACTCCTTGATGACAGCTTCTTTCCTGTGTTTGATGGCCTTAACCTGATCCAAGCCTATACGCCAGAAATAGATGATGACTGCCAGCACGATGATGTAGGCTGTTATCATCCACCACGAGAGCAGGAAATGGCGTTCGACATTGATCTCCAGCACACGCTCCTGATTGCTGACGGCACCTTCTGCATTGATGGCTTTGACATGCAGTATGTATTGGCCAGCCTCCAGATTGGTGAAGGTTACACCATGAGTGAGTGCATCGCCATTGCGCCAGTCTTCATCGCGGCCTTCCATCCAGTACATGAACTGCAGACGCTCGCTCTGATTGTAGTTGCCGGCAGCAAACTTGATGGTGAAGGTGTTCTGGCTATGACTCAAGTCGATGCGGCTCGTTTCATTGAGAGCTTGTGACAGAATCACTTTGTCATGATACTCATGACCTGTGATCACCTCTTCCTCTCCGATAAACAGCTGTGTCAGCATTACACGGGGCAGCTCTTCCTTCTCTGCACCCTGTCTGTGGAGTACCCAGTTGACGCCATACAGACCACCTAACAGCACCTCGCCATCCTGTTTGGTGAGTATGGCACCGGTATTGAACTCATTGCTCTGTAAACCATCAGCGGTAGAATAGTTGTATAGACCATAGTTGTTGATGCTCTCCTCATGGTTACGCTGAATCACGATACGGCTGACACCGCGGCTGGTGGTGACCCAGATACAGTGGTTCTTGTCCTCAGCAATACCGCAGATGTTATTGTTGCAGAGGCCTTGTTTCTCTGTCAGGTAATCCAGTTCGTCAGTCTCCAGATTCAGGATATTCAAGCCTTCACGTGTACCTACCCAGATAAGACCGCGAGAGTCCTGGAAGATCTGTGTGATGTAGTTGTTGGTGAAGCTCTTGATATTTGTGCTGTTACCCGTATAGACCTTTTTCTCTGTGGTCGACAGGTTCAGGATGATCAGTCCCTCGCTGGTACCAATCAGCAGGTTGTTGGCATTTGCATCTTTCTTATAGAATAAGCAGGTGATGCTGTTGGTGCTTAGTTTGCCGTTCTCGCGGGTGTATGAGGAGAACGAGTTCATTCTTGGATTATATACCTGTAGACCACCATTGGTGGCTATCCACAGGTTACCGATCTTGTCTGTTGTCAGGGCATTGATATGGTCGTCGATGATGGTACGAACACTATCATTGGCAACAGAGTAGATGGTTGACACACCATCTTTGATACGTGTCAGTCCGTTGCGCTTGGAACCAATCCAGATGCTTCCGTCGGGGGTGTTGCTCATGCATGATACCTTCAGACTAGCCAGTCGACCATTGAAGCCTATGACGCCTCTGTCGCTCGTGCCATACCAGATAGAGCCGTCAGCATGTTGGGCCATCGCTGTCACATCGCCCATCAGGTTGGAACCAAATCGATAGATGTATTTTCCGGTATAGGCGACGCCTGATTTCTCGGTACCCACCCAGAGCAGACCCGTATCGTCCATATAGACACTCTGGATGCTGACATTATCTGTGATGAGCTGTTTCTCATTGATGTTACGTGGCTGAACAGGCTGTATCTCGTGGGTAGCAAGGTCCATCTTGAGCAGTCCTAGCTGATCGCTGCCAATCCAGATGTCGTTTCCTTTGCCAGCCATGCCATTGATGTTACGGTCCACACCCAAGCCTGTGATGCCTAATTTCTCACTGATGGTGTAGTCCCATACTTTCTTTTGCTTGTTCCACATGGCTAACGTGCCTTGTCCGTATAGCCATATGTTATCGTTGCTGTCAGCATAGGCCCGTAGTGACTTGGTCTTGTGGGCTTTCAGGATGGCAGGGCTTTCAGCAACCCAGATGTTGCTCTGCTGGTGCATGACATCACAGCAGGCAATCTTACCGTCATCGTAAACGATGAGTGCACCATCGTTGCATTCGCTGATGGAGCATACCACCCCCTGTGGTACGCCTTTTGAGTCGTCGGTATAACCGAATTCATACAACAGCTGTTGCTGTTGGTTGTAGCATACCACGCCTTTGTTGGGAATCGCCCCCCAAAGGTTCTTGTGTTTATCCACATAGACTACTGATGGAATGGTCTCTATACCCATACGTGCGAAGGCTTGCTTCATGTCACGTTCGAAGCTCTCGGTCTGTGGGTGATAGATACAATAGCCAGAGGCGGTCTCTATGAGTAAGTTTCCGTCGAGTGTTTCTTGGATAGAGTTGATATAACTGTCGCTTAACGAGCTACCGTTTTGTGAGTCGCTCTGGAAATTGCGGAAGGTGTAACCGTCGAAACGGTATAGGCCTGCAGGGGTTCCGAACCACATGTAGCCACGTGAGTCTTTTAAGATGCAGTTTACCTGACTGGATGTCAGACCGTCACGCGCTTCCAGTGTCTTAAACAGATAGTCGGCCACCACTCCTAAAGGAATCAGCAGCAATAAAACAAACAGTATTTTCTTTATCGTTCTCATATCATGCAAGAATAATGATCAACTACGCCCAAGAGATGATTCTCTCCATCGGTTACCAGTACAGAGTGTACCTTGTAAGTATTCATGATTCGTTGAATCTCTGTGATCTTAGTATCTGGTTTCACCATCTTTGGCGTATGGGTCATGATATCGCTCACCGTGCGATCGAAGAACTGAGCCTGCCATTTCTCCATGGCACGGCGGATATCTCCATCGGTGATGAGACCAGTAATCTTATTGTCTACCATAGCTATGCCCAGTCCTAACTTACCTTTACTTACCAGAATGATGGCCTCACCCAGGTGCATGTCGGGAGGCAGTATTGGCATGTCTTCGCTGCGCATCACATCTTGGGCTGTGGTCAATAAGCGCTTTCCTAATTCGCCGCCAGGATGGAACTGTGCAAAGTCGCGTGGCTGGAAGTTACGTCTCTCCATCAGCGCGATGGCCAGGGCGTCGCCAATGGTGAGCTGGGCGGTGGTGCTGCTGGTGGGAGCCAGGTTCAGTGGACAGGCTTCTTTCTCCACCTGCACATTGAGATGATAGGTGGAGTATTTGGCCAAGAGTGACTGCGGGTTGCCGCTCATTCCAATGATGGGTATCTGCATGTGCAGCACCATCGGGATGAATCGGAGCAGCTCGTCGGTTTGTCCAGAGTTTGAGATGGCTAATACCACGTCGTCCTGGGTCATCACACCCAGATCGCCGTGGAAGACATCCAACGGGTTGGTAAAGAACGAGGGGGTGCCGGTACTGGAAAGGGTGGCAGCAATCTTGGCGCCTATATGGCCACTTTTGCCTACACCAGTCACAATCACTTTTCCTTTGCAGTTAAGTATCAGCTCAACTGCTTTGTCAAAGTTCTCATCGAGCTGTGGGATCAGTCCCAACACAGCTTCTGCCTCGTCTTTAATACATTGTATTGCGATTTCTCTTATACGCTTCATGTCGTTAATAGTTTTTTTATAAGTTCTTCCAGTTTGTCTAGTTCCAGCATGTTGGCTGCATCGCTCAGACCATGGTCTGGGTCGGGGTGTACTTCAAAGAAATAGCCTGTGGCGCCAAAGGCCTTGGCTGCCAATGCCATCTGGGGCACGAAACGACGGTCGCCACCAGTCTTGCCATTGCTGCCACCAGGACGTTGAACACTATGGGTGCAGTCCATGATGACGGTGGGCACAATCTCCAGCATGTCGGGGATGTTACGGAAGTCGACGACCAGGTTGTTATAGCCCATCATGTTACCACGTTCTGTCAGCCATACCTCTTTGGCGCCTGCATCTTTGGCCTTCTGAACAGGATAAACCATGTCCTTGCCTGAGAGGAATTGGGCCTTTTTGATGTTGACCACACAACCAGTCTTGGCAGCGGCTACGATCAGGTCGGTCTGACGACATAGGAATGCTGGTATCTGGATGACATCGCAAACTTCACCTACAGGCTTGGCCTGCCAGCTCTCGTGGATGTCAGTCAGGATACGTAGCCCGTATTTTGACTTCACGTCTGCTAGCATCTGCAGTCCACGGTCGATGCCTGGGCCACGGAATGAGGTGATGGAGGTGCGGTTTGCCTTGTCGAAAGAGGCTTTGAAGATGATGTCGGTGCCCAGTGCTTTGTTGATGGCCACCAACTTCTGCGCCACGGTGTCGAGCAGTTCTGCCGACTCGATGACGCATGGGCCTGCTATGATGTTTGTCATGTTATTCATTTTTATGCTGCAAAAATACGTAATTTATCTAAAATCGCCAAATATTTTATTAAAATATTTAATTTTCGGATGGATTATCTATACCATGTGGATATCCCGCTGTGGGAATGGGATGTTGATACCATGCTGGTTCAAGGTGTCGTAGATGCACTTCAGCATGTCGCTGATGACGAGGGTGCGCTTGGGGGCGTCAACCCACACGACGAGTTTGAAGTTCACGCTTGAGTCAGCCATCTCGGTGACGATAACCTTTGCTCTCTTCTCCGGATCGATATATTGGTGATGCTGGTTGTTGACAGCCTCCTCAATCATGTTGCTTACTTCTTTCAAGTTGGAACCGTAGGCCACTCCGAACGGTACGGTTGCCAGCACATAACCGTGGTTGCGGGTCAGGTTCTTGTAGTTCTTGGTGAACAGCTGTGCATTCTGGAATGTGATGACCTCGCCTTGCATCGATTCTACAACCGTGGAGGTGTAGCTGATGGATACGACCTTACCCATGGTGCCATCCACCTCAATCCAGTCGCCCACCTTGATGCGTCCAGCCATCAGTGATGCACCGTAGTAGATATTCTCGATGATATCTTTGGAGGCAAAACCGATACCGGTAGACAGACCGCCTGAGATGGCGAGCAGCCATGCTAAACTGATGTTGAGGAGTGATAACGAGAACATGAGCCAGAGTCCCCAGACCAAGACCTGGATGACGTTGCGTCCCATCACCTCCCTGCTGGCAGCTGTTGTCGGGTCGCTGATCTCGTAGTGTATACGCAGGAATGCCAGTACCGTCTTAGATATGTATCGGAATATGAACCATGTGGTGACAACCATCGTGAGCTTTGCCATGGATAGCTTTAGATTCTCCAGGTCAATCACATTATACATGAATATGCGCATGCACATATCCGTCAGATTGAAGACCTTGGCAGCCCAGTATACACTCAACAGGATGGAGTGCACACCCATGACGGGGATGATCACATTCTCAATGAGATAGTACCACCAGGTCTTGGTGATTTGTTTGTCCATCAGACGCTTACGTTTGGCGTATATTTCCAGGTAACGACTGATGCAGGTGATGGTGAGGATACAAGTGAGCTGCATGATCCACCAGATGATGAGCTGTACGGCAAACAGTGTGTAGCCAATGAGGGAACATACGACCGATACAATGAAAACGGTGAGGGATACGTATGTGTAGAAGATGTCACTGCGTGGTATGTTCTGGTTATGACGGCGAATCACAAGCCACTGCCATAGGGCGCACAATAATAATATGGGAGGTAATGCCAGGTTTACCAACTCGTTTGGAATCAGTATGATACGGCATCCGATGACAATGAATCCGATGGCTATCAGTGGTGCATAGATGCGGAAGGCGCTCTTGATCTGGTTGCCTTTGACACGTAGCAGGAGCGATATCAGGATGACACCCAGCAACCAGGAGTACTCCACAAGCAGGTTGGAGGCCATGATCAGGAAGTTCTGACTGGTATTGCTGATGACCAGTCCCTGTATGATGGCAAATGTCACCGTGGTGGTGGCCAGGATGATACAGGTGCGTTTCTTGATGAATTCCGTTGTCTTCAGTCTGTTGGGAAGGATGAACTTGAAGAACAGTAGATTGAGCACGATGGAAACAATCACGTAGAATACAATACCTAAGAACATGCCAAATATCCACTGGGGACTCCATTGGGAGTTGGCATTGGAACTGAAACTGTATTTCTTCCTGAGGTTGTCTGACAAAGTCTGCCACCGCCTGCCTATGTTCTTCAGAAGGGTGGGGTAGCTGTCGCCACCGTTGATGAAGATGCTCTGTTGGATATCGTTATACCGTTTCTGGGCATAGTTGTTCAATTCGCTGAGCCGGTTCTCAGCCTTGTTGTACAAGTAGATGTTGCGGCGCAGTGTGCTGGCACCATCTTCCAACTTGCTGCGTATGCTTTTCGCCAGATACAGGCATGAGTCACGGTTCTGTACGCCGTATTTGGTCATCATGCGCTCTGGCATGCTCTGCAGATGAGTTATCAGACTGTCGTATCGGGCAATCTCCCCCTCCGTCTTAGTGAGGAAGGAGGTGAAAGGTAACTGCTGCCTATGGAAGTTGCGATACTGCTGGGTGGCCTCATGGCAGGCGTAGGTCAGATCGAAGACGTTATCCTGCTGTTGTGAGTATAGCATCAAGGCATTCTGGTCTGCGCGCTTCATGGTTGACATCAGCTGCAGAATCAGACGCTTGGTGCGGTCCTTGCGGACTGCAGACCTGCGGTCCAACTCGTTGTTATATTGTTTTAACTCTGTGTGCAGAATGCCCAAGGTCTGTTCCAAGTCTTTTTCTTTAAGAACAGCCCCTGCCTGTGTGATACTCAAAGCGAAGATGCAAAATAACAGTAATCGTTTCATAATCGGTGTAAAGTTCATATTCATTGTGCAAAATTACATTATTTTTCCCTTTTTTCTGCATTTTCTTCTTTTTTTTTATTACTTTTGCACCAAATTCAAGTTAATTCGTACGTATCATGATACTTATTGCTGATAGTGGAAGCACTAAAACTGATTGGGTTTGTCTGGATTATGATAGTCAATGTCCTCAGATAGAAGCCCATACTATAGGATTAAATCCCTATCATCTGTCGGATGATGACATTCGTCGGGCGCTGGAGCAGGAATTGAAACCACAGTTAGGTGATTCTGTTATCTGCGATGTATATTTTTATGGCAGTGGCGTAAGACCCGAGATGGAGGCGCGTATGGAAGGTCTGCTCCGAGAGGCTTTTCCGTCAGCTCAACGTGTGGAGGCGCATAGCGATTTGTTGGGTGCCGCCCGTGCGTTGTGTGGTCGGAGCGAAGGGGTGGCTTGTATCTTGGGTACAGGCGCTAATTCGTGTTTCTATGATGGAAAGCAGATTGTTCATAATACACCGGCCTTAGGTTATATCCTGGGCGACGAAGGTAGTGGCGCCGTGATGGGCAAACATTTGTTGCATGACCTGTATAGTGGCGTGCTGGATTATCAGATGCGGGTGGTATTTGAACGTGAAACGGGACTGAACTTGTCTGAAATTATCAATAGAGTTTATCGCGAGCCTCAGGCGAATCGCTTCTTGGCTTCGCTCTCGGAGTTCATACATCGACATCTGGATGATGAAGGTATCAGACAACTGGTCTATAATACTTTTACGGATTTTGCAAACTACCACCTGTCGCGCTATGGCCGTCGTCATCTGCCAGTGTCGTTTGTAGGCAGTGTGGCGTGGTATTACCAGGAACAACTCAACCTGATCCTTCAGATGTTGGGCTATCAGGTTGGTACGATATTAAAAAGTCCGTTAGACGGGCTTGTGCTATATCATCTGAACTAAACATTATTATAAAAAATAGATTATTATGAAGACAAATGTACCTATGAAAAAATGTCTGAAGGTCGTGTCAGCTATAGTGATAGCAGTTGGCCTGATGATGGCGGTGCCTATGGTTTTGTTGGCTGCAGAGATAATTGGCGCTCGTGTAGCCCCTGAAGGCATGGTTTTGCCCTTTACGCTAAAACGTCTTGGACTGGATGTAATTGAAGCCAATACACCTCAGTTGTTTACAACTTATCTCATCTCTCTCTTTGTTACCCTTTCTGCTGCTGTTTATCTGGTGGCTAACAGACAGATGGAGAAACTCGAGCGTATCATCTCATGGGCCGTGTTTGCTGTCGCACTCTGTGTGCTGTTGCCAACAACACGTGTGATCCTCGTTGAGAATGCCAAGGCGCTCATGGAGAAAGAACAGAACCGTAATACGTTTATGGGTATCCAGATGGATGATGTGAGTAAGGCATACCTGAGTAAGAATGGATGGACGCTCGTGAAACATGAGAACTGTTACGATACCTATGTGCGTAAGGGCGAACACTATTCGGGTAATCCTGAAGTGGGCTATCTGGATGCTTGGAATCCCAATGGACAGCAAATTTATCAGGCAGAGAAGAGACAGCCTGTAGAGCCCGGTGTCTATCGCATCGTATGTGCAGCGCGTGCTGAGGGTGCTGGCGTATATATCTATGCTACCACTACCAGTAAGAAGTATGGCGTTAAGTTGGTGGAGGTGCCTCATTATGGCAATACCGAAGGCGAGATATGGGAGAATGCACTTGATGGCTCTGCTGAGAAAGATGCTAATATGGGTAATGGCTTTGGTTGGAGTAAGGTGGTTGTTACCATCAAGGTCGACGAGAATGATACGCTTGTCTATGGTGTTACTTCCGACTCTAAGTTCACGGGAAAGCCATTCCGCTCTCAGTGGTTCTCCGCTGCTGACTTTGAAGTGGAGCGTGTAGCTAGTGAGTAGTCATTGTCGCTTTATCGCGTTTCTATAGTTAAGTCTCAGGTGGTCCGCCTGAGACTTTTTTTATGTGTGGTCATGATTCTATACTGATATTTTTTTGTCACGTTATGTGCGTATTCTTGCAAAAATAAAAAATAGACTCGATTTTTTATGTGACATGTACTAAAAAAATATTATCTTTGCAGGCAGAAGAGATAACTAAAAAGCGTGTATTACAAATGAAAAGTCTTAAGCAGTTTGGCGTATCTGTTATGATAGCATGCCTGATGGCGTGTGGTGCGCAGAACAAAGTGGATGTCCCTGGATTTGTGAAGGTGGATCATGGTCATTTTGTCCGTGATGGTAAACCTTATTATTATGTAGGCACTAACTTCTGGTATGGTGCCATCTTGGCAAGCGAAGGACAAGGTGGAGACCGTGAACGCCTGGGTCGTGAGTTGGATAAAATGAAGGAGATGGGTATTGATAACCTGCGTATATTGGTGGGCAGCGACGGAGAACGCGGTGTGACCACCAAAGTGGAACCGACTCTGCAGGTGGCGCCAGGTGTGTATAACGACACGATATTAGCCGGTCTGGACTATCTGTTGCAGGAAATGGGAAAACGACAGATGGTGGCTGTGCTCTACTTGAATAACTCATGGGAGTGGAGTGGCGGCTATGGCTTCTACCTGGAGCATGCGGGCGCAGGTAAACAGCCGCGCCCCAATGATGTTGGCTATCCTGCCTTTATGCAGGCGATGGCTCAATTCGCTACTAACGAGAAGGCCCATCAACTGTTCTATGACTACGTGAAATTTATCATTACACGCACTAACCGTTATACAGGAAAGGCTTATAAGGATGATCCAGCCATTATGAGTTGGCAGATCGGTAACGAGCCGCGTGCTTTCTCTAAAGAGGCGCTGCCAGCATTCGAGAAGTGGTTGGGTGAAGCGTCAGCGCTGATCCGGAGCCTGGACCCCAATCACCTGATTAGCATTGGCAGTGAGGGCGCTTGGGGGTGTGAAGGCGATTTCGACTGTTGGGAGCGTATCACGTCGGATGCGAATGTAGATTATGCCAACATACACTTATGGCCCTATAACTGGGG
>AUXO010733389.1_pt1 | contig 10458 bp, 13 predicted proteins | sample 768731 | NCBI WGS metagenome assembly AUXO01 (sample SAMN02715735, study PRJNA202380) | gut metagenome | biome: sheep rumen | host: Ovis aries | place: New Zealand: Palmerston North | reverse complement strand
CCTTAAATCGAAAACCTGAGCGTTTTAGAGGGGGTGCGTTGTGTTTGCCTGATTGGGTGGAAAAATTCACAGATGCGCAAGCCGATAAGTTGGAGAAAAAAATAAAAAAAGTTTATTCGGATGCGGCTATAGATGTTGGGCGAAAAATCGATAGTTTTTTAGACGCGCACAAAGTCAAGGCGGCGAGAAAATACCAACAGCTTCAAGCCGGGGAAATAACGAAAGCAGAATATGAAAGTTGGATGAAGGGGCAAGTTTTCCAAGGCGAAAGATGGAAAGCAAAACTAAAAGAAATTACAAATAGTTATGTTCACGCAGACGAACGGGCGCGGGAAATGCTTGGCGGCATTCAAAAAGATGTGTTTCTTGAATCAGCGAATAGAACAGCTTATGAAATGTGGCGCGATGGTAGAAACATTTTTGGCGGTGTTGATTTCGATATATACGACCGTAAAACGGTAGACAAGCTGATTAAAGACAATCCGAAAATGCTTCCAGAATGGGAAATAAACGAAAAGAAAGATTATGTCTGGAATGAAAGCAGAGTTCAAAACGCAATAACGCAAGGAATTATACAGGGGGAATCTGTTTCTGATGTTGGTCGGCGGTTGACAGTAGATTTGTCAGCAAGCAATGCCGCCAAAATGGATATGTTCGTAAGAACGGCGTTAAACGGTGCGCAGAATGCCGGGCGTATTGAGCGGATGCGCGAAGCCGAAGAAATGGGCATTGAAGTTAAAAAACAATGGCTTGCCACGTTGGACAACAGGACGCGCGACACTCACCGAGAATTGGACGGAAAAGAAGCCAAGATTGATGAACCGTTTATTGTTGATGGCGATGAAATAGATTATCCAGGCGATCCAAGCGCGCCACCAGAGCTTGTATATAATTGTCGATGCACTTTAAAGTACATTTATCCAAAATACAAAAACATGCAGAACAAAGAACGTAGAGATCAAAAAAATGACACAATTATACAGTTTATGTCATACAAGGAATGGAAAGCGGGTGGACAATAATGGCGGTGCAGTTTGTCTCTCATATTGCAGAGGTAAAGCACTCGACCAGCGCGGCGTTAAATAGGTCGGCTGAAATTATTGGCGGCATGATGGAATCTCACGCAAAGGATTTATGCCAGGTCAAAACTGGGCGGCTTCGCGGGAGTATAACTCATGAAGTTGAAGCGGGAGAGCAAATAGTTATTGCAGTTGGCACTAATGTTGAGTATGCTCCTTGTGTGGAATTGGGGCATAATCAGGAGCCGGGGCGATATGTGCCAGCAATCGGCAAGCGCCTTGTCCGCTCTTGGGTGCCGGGTCGACCATTTATTCGCCCATCGGTGGAAGATCACATAGCCGATTATCGTGAAGTTGTCGAAACAGAGTGTGCTGGGTTGTAAGTTAAAACACGAACATTGTGCCGCCGTTTGCGTATAATGTTCGTGTTTTTTGTTTTTAATGGTTTGCGGCGGGTTCAGACGGTCAGCAGAGCAAACAAAAGGCAAATCTGCGGTCGCTCTTGGCGTAAAAATGGCAAATGCGTTCTATTGGGGTTTTCTTTCGCGCTAATCGATTATTTTTTTAGTCGAACAAGTTGTCGTGCAGTAATTTTTTCTCGATCTGATGGTCTAATCGTGGTTGAAATCTGGGCAAATTATACATTATGCCTATCTGCGTTTCTAAACGGTCGCTCTTGCATTTTAATTTTGCGTGAAGAAATATTCACGCTATTTTTTTCTGTCGATTCTCTGTAAAATCGTGAAAAAACGCGGTAAGAAAACGGCAAGATTTGTACATTGTATAATATGGTAAACAGAAATACATGTTTTTAAATTCTACAGAAAGTTCGTAATTTCGCACAAAAATTACGCTAAATTACAAAACGAAAATTTTTGATTATAATAGGAAGCGTTACAAAATTACACGATTACACGCGATTTGTAGCACTATATAAGATTAAAATAAAAAATTTTTATTTTTACTCGCGCGTGAGATTAAAAAAGTATGTAATTTATGTAATTTTGTAATTTATATAAAAATATCCTTATTTTTCAACGGTTTTCGGGCTTTCAAAAAATTACAAATTTCAAAAGGCGTTGTAATTCGTGTAATTTGGTCGATTTTGGGAAATGCTTGACAGGATTCAAAAAAACGTCTATATTGTAGGAAACGCCCGAAGAATAGGGCGGCACTTGGGCGAAGAATAGCCCCCAAAGAAAAGGAAGGTGCAATAGCATGGCGGTGACGCGCTCGTTTTTAAAAGGCATGGGGTTGACCGATGAACAGGTCAGCGCAATTGTGGAAGAACACGCCAACACGGTAAACGGGCTGAAAGAAGTTCGCGATCAGTACAAGGCAGATGCCGAAAAGTTGGCAAGCGTCCAGAAAGAATTGGACACGTTGAAAGCGAAAAATAGCGATGATTGGAAATCCAAGTATGACACTTTGAAAAAGACCTTTGACGATTTCAAAACTGAAACGCTCAGCAGAGAAAAAGCGGAGAAGGTCAAAGCGGCGTACACGGAGCTACTCAAAGAAGCCAACATTGACAGCAAACGCATTGACGCAATTCTTAAAATCACGGATTTGTCCGATAAGCAATTGGACGAAAACGGGAAATTTGCTGATGTAGACAATATGTTAAAGGCAATTCGTGATGAATGGGGCGCGTTTATTCAGACAACAACCACAAAGGGCGCGAACGTTGAAACACCGCCTGAAACTCACAGCGGCGCAGGAATGACGAAGGCTGACATTTATGCCAAAGATGAGCATGGAAGGTATAAAATGTCTACAGCCGAACGGCAGAAAGCGCTGGTAGAAAATCAGATTCATTGATTGAATGAAAGAGGTGTAATTTATGCCAGCAACTAAAGTTGAAACTTTGACCCAGCCTCGCGATAGCCTCCCGAATGTTTATACTAACGTTACGGCGCGCGAGGTCGATTTCGTTACTCGATTTGGTGACAATTGGGAAGCGCTGAGAAACATTCTTGGCATTATGCGCCCGATTCGGAAAACGCCCGGAACTCGCCTTATTTCGTATACGTCAGATGTTGCGCTTGAAAGCGGTACGGTTGCCCCCGGCAATGTGATTCCTTACAGCAAGGCCACTATCGTTCAGGCAACGAAAGCAGATTTGACTATCAACAAGTACGCGAAAGCGGTGCCGATTGAGGACGTAAATACATACGGCGCGGCTATTGCGGTTGAAAAGTCGGACGAAGCGTTTCTTAACAAATTGCAGAATGTGGTCATGGGCAATTTTTATACGTTCCTGACGGGTACTACTGGTATCACCACTGATACGGCGGCAACGTGGCAGGCGGCGCTTGCTAAGGCACAGGGTCTTGTGCTTAATAAGTTTGCAACCATCCAGAAAACCGTTACAGAGGTTGTGGGTTTTGCGAATATTCTTGATGCTTATGATTATCTCGGCGCGGCAAATATCACGGTTCAAAATGCTTTTGGCCTAACCTATATCAAGGATTTCATGGGCTATCGCACTCTGTTCCTGCTCCCTGCGGCGCAGATCGCGAGGAATCACGTCATTGCTACTGCGGTGGAAAACATTGATCTGTATTACATCGACCCGGCTGATAGTGAATTTGCGCAGCTTGGCCTTGATTACACGGTGCAGGGCGAAACCAATCTAATTGGATTCCATGCGCAGGGCAATTATAATACGGCAGTCGGTGAGAGCTTCGCGTTGATGGGCATGGCGCTTTGGGCTGAGTATGTAGACGGTATTGCCAACGTTACCGTCAGTAGCACTTAATGTACAAAGTCCTTGCGCTGTTTTTTGATTTGCAGGACGGGTACAAAGAATACCACCCGGGGGACGTTTACCCCCGGGATGGTTTGACGGTAAGCGCGGGAAGGCTTGCAGAGTTGGCCTCAAGTAATAACCGCCTTGGGTTCCCAGTCATTGAGGAAGTCAAAGAACAGGAAGAAGCGAAACCTACCCGAAAGCGGGTGAAAAAGGATGCTGACTGAAGTTTGCGATTTTGTTCACAATTATTTTGAAGTCGCTCGGTATGAAGGCGATTTTGAAATTAAAAATGGCAAAATTGATGTTGATTTTTTGTTGAACGGTCAGCGATTTAAAGTCATAGGCTCGGCATTGAATGACGGCATTTATACTTATCATTCGGACGGGTCAATATATGACGATGACGGGATCACGGGTATTTTCCTCAATCCAGAAACGTTTAACGGGGCAATAATTGCGATGGGTGTGCCGAGAATGTTTGACAGGATTTGCGCTGATATTCGTGATTGGCAGGAAAAGAACAAAGCTGTCCTTGATAGCCCATATCAGTCTGAAAGTTTCGGCGGTTATTCATATACTAAGGCGTCTGGGAGCGGTTCTAATGCAGGTGGGGCGCTTGGGTGGCAAGATGTATTTAGAAGCAGATTAAACGCCTACCGCAAAATCTCTTAGTTCTATGGGGGTGTAGCCATGTCGTTGATTGATGTCATGATGGAAGATTGCGTGATGTTGGACAAACGCACAGTCCCAGACGGCCTTGGCGGGTTTACGCATGAATGGAAAGAGGGCGCCCCGTTCCGGGCGGCAGTTATTAAAGACAGTTCATTAGCGGCGCGAGTTGCAGAAAAGCAGGGCGTAACAGAATTGTATACTGTCACGGTGGATAAGGGGCTTGATCTTCAATATCATGATGTTTTTCGGCGGTTGAGCGATGGCTATACTTTCAGAATTACAAGTAATATCACGGATAGTGAAACACCATCAGTAGCAACATTCCAGATAGGTCAGGTATCGGCCGAAAGGTGGGAATTGGCATGATAAACACCGCACAGGCGCTGTATAGATTTTGGTCTGGGTTTGGGATCCCGGCTTATACAGTCAGTACGGTGCCGGATGAAGCAGAATTGCCATATATCACTTATAGTTTGGTCGAAACAGAGCCGCTCCAACCAGCAACACATTATGCGCAAGTATGGTATAGAAGCCCAAGCAATGCGGAATTGTTGAGCAAGGTCGATGAAATCAAAGATGCTATCGGCGGTTGTGTGTTGATTGAATGTGATGGTGGTTATGTGGCGATTAGACCGCTTAATCCTTATGTGCAATTGATGGTGGATGAAAACCCGGAAAACAGATATGCTTATATCAATATGAAAATCAATTGTTATCATAATTAAAGGGGTGATAGTATGGCAGTAGCAGGAATGGTTACTCCTTGCAGAACAGAAACCTTTCAGAATCTTCAGCTTAATGCGGGGGCGTTTCTGATTGGTTTTGATTATAGCACTTATACCGATGCAACGGTGCTTCGCACAGCCCTTAGTACGGCATTGCAGGATAGTACAAAGTTGCTTGGCGCCACTCGCGGCGGCGGTTCGTTTGTTGTCACTTCTGAAATTCGTGAACCAGATGTAGACGGCAAGCGCTATAGGTTTAAGGGCGGCGCGTTTGTGGATTCGGTTGACGCACAGCTTACCGGAACTTTGGTGGAGATCATGCCGAGTGTATTCGCGAAAGTCCTTGCAACGGGCGAAGCGGAAACAAGCGGCAAGAAAACAACCGTAAAGATGCACACGGCGATTCAGGGTACGGATTATCTTGATAGCCTTGTATGGGTTGGCGATATGTCAGACGGTGGGCTTGTCTTGATTGCTCTTAAGAACGCTCTGAACAATAACGGTATGACTTTCACGTTCACGGATAAGGGCGAAGGTACTATCCCGTTTGAGTTCCATGCTTATCAGGATGCAGTCGAAGATTACGATTATGCTCCGTTTGAAGTGATTTTCCTTGACAAACCGTCTGTCTAAACTGTACAATATAAATCAAGAAAGGGGGAATAGGTGAAAGCTTATTCCCCCGTAAATTTTAAGGAGGGGCGATAAATGAAAATTTCTCAAATGACAACCGATCAGGCGGCAGACGTGCTTATTAAGATTGCGGAACCGTGCGCAAATATTATGCACGATAAAAACACAATTGATATGTTGGACGGTTTGGCAAAGGGAAAAGATGTATCCACCATTGATTATTTGGCAAATAATATTCCGACCGTAATTACGGTGCTTTTGAAAGACCACAGGCAGGATGTTTATTCTGTTGTTGCGGCGTTGGCTGGTAAAACAGCACAGGAAGTGGCAGAGCAAAAAATTTCAGTAACTATTGCGGATGTAAAAGCGTGTTGGGATGGTGAACTTGTTGATTTTTTCGTGCAATCGAAGTGATAGACCAGCGCGATTTATACAAAGTTATTGCAATTTTGTCGTTGTATGGGTATCACGGGTACAACCATATTTTTGCTATGTTGGAGTATGAGGGAAAGCAGGAACAATGGCGCGTATATTGTGCAACAATTCTTTGGTCAGTCGGAAAGATGTTGAGCAAAGAATATCCATTCCCGGCATATACGGAATTTCTAAACCCAAAGCCCGTAGACAATCGCACAACACAAGAAATAGTGTCTGGTCTGATTTCAAAATTATAAAAAGGGGGTGAACGTATGGCTTCCGGGCTTGAATTATTTTCGGTTGTTGGCAAGCTTGTTTTAGACAAGGGCGATTTTGACAGCAAAGCAAACGAAGCTGAACAAACAGGAAAATCGCTTGCGGAAAATTTGAGCGGTTTTTTTGATAAAGTAAAAACCGCAGTAAAGGCGGCGGCGGTTGTTGCCGCAGTTAAAAAAATATCGTCTGCGCTTTGGAATCTCGCGAATGACGTTGCGGCTGTTGGTGATAAGATTGATAAGCAATCTCAAGCGCTCGGCCTTAGTCGCAAGGCGTATCAGGAATGGGAATATATCCTTGGTCAGAGCGGCGCGTCTATTGATAGTATGGCGATGGTCATGCGTACAATGGGGAGCGCTATTTCCGAAAATTCTGCCGAAACGGCGGCGGCATTGTCAAAGTTGGGATTGAGTGCGGCACACTTGCAGAGCATAGCGCCAGAACAGCAATTCGAGAAGATTGTCCGCGCTTTTCAGCAGATGCCGCCAAGCGCTCAAAAAACGCAGTTGGCGCTACAGTTGTTTGGGCGTGGTGCGCAGGAATTGATGCCGCTGTTAAATTCGGCTACAGATTCAATCGATCAGTTGCGGCAGAATGCAGAGGATTTGGGCCTTATAATGTCCGACGAAGATGTTGATGCTTCTGTCGCGTTTGGTGATGCATTGGACGATTTGACCCGATCTTGGAATGCGTTTAAAAATAGAATCGGTGCTCAGTTGTTGCCTGGTTTCACGGATTTTTTCATAGATGCTTCTCACACAATTGGTAGGCTTTCAACAGAGTTGGTTGGTGCATTCAAATCGGGCGATTGGGCAACGTTTTTTGCTACATTGTCAACCGAAATCGGAAGATTTATTCCCGGTTTGGTCGATGGCGCGTTGAAAGTCATAAATGGTATAGCGGCAAATGCCGATAAATTTACGAGCATTGCCGCAAGTATTGTTTCGGGATTGGCTACGGCGATTGGGGCCGCTATTCCTATCCTTGTGGAAAATATTCCAAATTTTGTTTCTAAGGTTTGGGATGGTTTAAAAGGGCAAGTAAATGACCTTGCCAATGATATAATCGGTGAATTAAATACAGCATTCGGGACAAACATTCCTGAAATTGATTTGTCGAATGTTAAACTCCCGGAAAATTGGGATGAAGTAAAAACATTATTAGCAAAAGAAACGACAAAAACAATCACTTTCTTGGCGCCTACAATTGATACAATTATTTCGTTTTTTGATGATCTTGAAGCATGGAAGAAAGAAACGTTTGAATACACCGTTTCTTGGGTTGTTACATCATGGGCAAATGTGCAGATTGCATTTAACAATTTGCACCAATGGCTTTCCGAAAAATTTGAATATACGGTTACATGGTTTATTACGGGTTGGGCGAATGTTGAGCTTGCATTTATCGAGTTGGAAAAGTGGGTTGGTGAAACATGGGAAGCAACTGTTTCTTGGGTCGAAACAACGTGGAGCGGGATAAACGACAAGTTTGTTCAGCTTGAGGATTGGGTTGCCAAAGGTTGGAATGCAACTGTTACTTGGGTGCAATCCGCTTGGGACGATGTAAGCAATGCTTTTAACACGGTTGGTCAATGGGTTGGAGATACGGCCCACAACATTTACCTTGATTTCAAATCAACAGTAGATGATATTATTAACACCATTAAGGGGTGGGCAGATCAAGGGATCGGCAACCTTGTTTTGAATTTTATTTCTGGCACAGTAGACAGTATTATCACCTGGATTAAAGGGTGGACGGCGCCAAAATCCGCAAAACTCAATTTGAGCGGTACGCCTGATGAAAATATCACGAATGTTAAAGGATGGATTGAAGATTCGGTTGGTGTTGATATTAGTTTTTCTGGTGTGTTGACTGGTATTGCGCAAACTGTTTATGATTGGATTCAAAACGGCGTGAACGTTGCAATTAACTTCCTTGGCGGCATATTGGGCATTGGTGGTTCTGGTACAGATACGGATATTTCGCAGATCCCGCTTACTTTTGATACTGGTAGCGGTTCGTGGGGGGTCAGCGTTGGCGGCAGTTTCGCAAAAGGTTTGAATTATGTGCCGTTTGATGGTCTTGCTATGTTACATCGTGGTGAAACAATCCTCAATCAAGATCAGGGGCGCGAATGGCGCCAGAGCGGCGGTAACGGTTTTGATATGCGCGAGATTGGCGGCATGATTGCGGATGCAGTCGCGGCGGCGGTTGGCGATATTCAAATCAATATGGATGGGCGCCAAGTTGGCAATGCCGTCACTGATTACGTTAGCAAGGGCATTTATCAGCGGCAGAATAGCAGGAGGTTCGCGGCGGTATGATTAGCAGATACAATGCTTGGCTGAATAACGTGGCATTGTCCGAAGTGAACCCGGATATATACATTTCGGATATTGCATACCAGCCAACGATGTCCAAAGCAAACGTTTATGCAATTGGTAAACGTGACGGGCAATATTCCGGGGCTGAAAGGCACGTTGAAAGTAACAGAATAACGATTTATTTTGAAGTTCGTGCCTATAAAACGGAAGATCGCCAGCGCATTGTTCAGGATGTTATTTCTTGGGCGTCTAAAGGCGGTTGGCTTCAATGTTCAGATAGGATTGGTCAGCGGATTTATGTAAAGCCAAGCAAATATCCAACGGTCAGTAGTGTAATGCGGTGGCTGGATAATTTGGCAATTGAATTTACGGCCTATGATTATCCTTTCTGGGAGAGTGTTTATCCGACAACGGTTACGCTTGAAAATGGAGCAACGGGCGTTTTGTTCCTTCCGGGTGTATGGCGCTCTTTCGCAGAATTAAGCATTCTGGCGGCTTCGCCTGTCACAGATGTAAATATTAAGGTTGGCAACACAAAATTGATTCTGAGTGGTCTTACAATGGAATCTGGGGATACTTTAAAGTTATCATATACAGATGAAAATCACATCATGGAAATTAAGCAAGGGCAGACGTCTGTATTAAACAAGAGAACCGCGAATAGCGATGATGATTTGATTGCAGAGCCGGGAAACAATGAACTTGAATTTACGGCAAATGATTCTGCGTTTTGCACAATTACGGTAAAGGGGGTATGGCTTTAATGGCAAATTATCCTCGCGTGTGGGATGGGGCCGCATATTCAAGGCGGCTCCACCCGTTGTTTTGTTCGGTGTCTCAATCGCTTGACCCGCTTTCAACAGCCAGTATAGATGTCCCATCGTTTGATGATGTGGCGGCTTTTGATTGGGTGGCAATTGAAACGCCAGACGGCAAGCAAGAATATTATCGTGTTATGAGCGTTGAAACAGACACAGCAACGGGAGAAAAAAGCATTTATTTGGAGCATGGTGCTTGTACGTTGGGGGATATTATTATTCCGGATACATCAACGGAAATACAACCAACAGAAACGTCAAGCAACGGCGCGAACACAAGATCGTATACTGAGGATTTAAACGACACTATAACAAACATTGTTACACACATCCTCGCGAAACAGCAAGACGGGCGCTGGGCAGTTGGGACGATTGATGCTACCGACACAATTTATATTGAGTTGGGAGGGCATTCGCTTTTAGATGCACTCACAACCATGATGCAATACATCCCGGACTATCAATTAGAGTTTGAACAGCGTACAGAAACCGAATGGTATGTGAATATAAAACTTCGACCAACGGTTCCAATTTGCGAGGGGCGGCTCAGTAGAAATCTAACATCGTGTACTGTTAGTTATGACGCGCAAAACATTGTTACTCGCGTCTATTGTGATGGTATTCCTGGTGGTTACATGGATAGCGCTAATACCGCCTTGTATGGTATAAAATCGATTGTGCAGTCATTGAGCGATAATATATCGGCTTCGCAGAAATCCGCAATTACAGCGGCTTTTCTGCGCAATCATGATCATCCTACGGTGAGTGTATCAATATCAGCGGTAGAACTCAGCGGCATAACGGGCCTTGCAATCGATA
>AUXO016173430.1_pt1 | contig 10459 bp, 8 predicted proteins | sample 768731 | NCBI WGS metagenome assembly AUXO01 (sample SAMN02715735, study PRJNA202380) | gut metagenome | biome: sheep rumen | host: Ovis aries | place: New Zealand: Palmerston North | reverse complement strand
ATTACATCATTAGATGAATGTTTAAAATTAGCGAGTGAACATGATATTGAATTAGAAGAACATGAAAAACAATATGGTCATATTATAAATAAGTTCTTTGAAAAGTATGTTGAGGAGACTTTGATACAACCAACATTCTTATATGGACATCCACTTGAAATATCACCACTTACTAAGAAAAATCCAGAAGATCCTAGATTCGTGGATAGATTTGAATTATTTATAGGTGGAAAAGAATTTGCCAATGCTTATACAGAACTTAATGATCCAGTTGATCAATTAGAAAGATTTGAAGAACAATTAAAGGAAAAAGATTTAGGTAATGATGAAGCAAATGATATTGATATGGACTTTATTGAAGCGTTAGAATATGGTATGCCACCTGCTGGAGGTATAGGATATGGTATTGATAGACTTGTTATGTTATTTACAGAGTCTGAATCAATTCGTGATGTTATATTATTCCCAACAATGAAACCTTTAAATAAGGATAAATAATGGAAGTATATTTTGTAAGACATGGTAAAACTGATTATAATAATAAAAAATTATTACAGGGTCGTACTGATATAGATTTAAATGAAGAGGGATTAAAACAAGCTAATACTCTTGGAAGAGAATTACAAACTAAGAATATAGATTTTATAATTTCTTCACCACTTAGAAGGGCTCAAGAGACGGCATATAGTTTAAATCTAAATTGTCCTATATTCTTAGATGATAGGTTAATTGAAAGAGAATTAGGAGAATATGAGGGAAAACCAGTTAGTACATATGATTTTCCAAAGTATAATGATTATAATTTAAATAGTAAAGAAAAAGGTGTTGAGGGAATTCAACAAGTTATTGAAAGAATTACTAAATTTATTAATGAATTAAAGGTTAATTATAGTGATTCAAAAGTAGTAGTTGTAAGTCATGGGGCATTATTAAGATATGTACCATGCTATTTTGAAGGGATACCAGAAGATGGTATGATTAAAACAAATGTATTAAATAATTGTGAGTATTTATACTATAAGATTTAGGAGGAAAAGTTATGAAAATTTTATCAGTAAATGCAGGGTCATCATCATTAAAATTTCAATTATATGAGATGCCAGAAGAAAAAGTATTAATTTCAGGGGTGTTTGAAAGAATTGGTATAGATGGTAGTTTGTATACAATTAAAATAGATGGAGAAAAATTTAGAAAAGTTGTTCCATTACCTAATCATGCTGAAGCATTTAGATTATTAACTGAAGAATTATTAGAAAGAAAAATCGTTGATGATTTAAGTGAAATTCAAGGTGTTGGACATCGTATCGTTCAAGGTGCCGATCTTTATGATAAATCAATAGTAATTGATGAAGAAGTACTTAAAAATATTGAAGATTTATCACCACTTGCGCCACTTCATAATCCAGCTCATGCTGTTGGAATAAAAGCTGCTATGGAAGCTATTCCAAATGCATTACAAGTTGCTGTATTTGATACATCTTTCCATCAAACTATGAAACCAAGTGAATATTTATATGCTTTACCATATGAATGGTATGAGGATTATAAAGTTCGTCGTTATGGATTCCATGGTACAAGTCATAAGTATGTATCTATGAAAATGAATGAAATATTAGAAAGAAATGATACAAAATTAATAACTTGTCATATAGGTAATGGAGGAAGTATAAGTGCTGTACTTAATGGTAAGTGTATCAATACTTCAATGGGATTTACTCCAGCTGCTGGACTTATTATGGGGTCACGTGCTGGTGATATTGATTCAACAATTATTCCATATGTAATGGATAAGACTGGAATGAGTATTAACGATATAAATAATGTTTTAAATAAAAAGAGTGGAGTACTTGCTATAAGTGGTATTAGTAGTGACTTTAGAGATATTGAAGATGCTGCAATTGCAGGTAACGAAAGAAGTATTTTAGCTTGTGAAATGTACGCTAATCGTGTAGTTGATTATATTGCTAAGTATTATGTACAACTTGGTGGATGTGATGCTATCGTATTTACTGCTGGTGTTGGAGAAAACTCTCCATTTATGAGAAAATTAATTATTGATAAATTAGCAGTATTGGGAATTAAACTTGATGAAGAAGCTAATAATGAACGTGGTAAGATAAATAAGATATCTGCTGAAGATTCAAGTTCTCTTGTTTATGTAATACCTACTGATGAAGAGGTTATGATTGCAAGAGATGTATTAAGTTTGTTATAGAAAAGAGTATAATATGGGGAATATGAATTTTAGAAAAATATATAAGATAATAAAAAAGTATAATACAATAGTTATTGCTCGTCATGTTGGGGCTGATCCTGATGCTTTAGGATCACAAATAGCTTTAAAAGATATTATAAGAAATACATTTCCCAATAAAAATGTATATGCTGTAGGATATCCTGCTTCTAAGTTTAAATTTATGGGAGAATTGGATAGAGTTAATGAAGAAGAATTAGAAAATGCATTACTTATATGTGTTGACTTGCCTGATTTAAAAAGATTAGATGGTGCTGATATTGATAAATATGCGTATAGACTTAAAATAGATCATCATCCATTTATAGAAAAGTATTGTGATTATGAATGGATTGATGATAAGGCAAGTAGTGCTTCACAAATGATTATAGAATTAGTTAATAACACTAGATTGAAGATGACTCCATATGCAGCTGAAAGATTATATATGGGTTTAGTATCTGATACTAATCGTTTCTTATTTGAGTATACAACTCCAAAAACATTTGATTTAGTATCAAAACTTATTAAAGAAACAAGAATTAATTTTACTGGATTATATGAAAATATGTATTTAAGACCATTAAAAGAAATAAAGTTTCAAGGATATTTAGCTAATAATCTTACAGTGACTGATAATGGTTTAGCCTATGTAAAAATAGATGAAGATATGTTAAAAGAATATGATGTTGATACTGCAACTGCAGGTAATATGATTAATAATTTTAATTATATAAATGAAATTATTGCTTGGGCATTCTTTACGGAGGATAAGAATAAAGGATTTATTCGTGGATCGATTAGATCTCGTGGTCCAATTATAAATGAAACTGCTGCCAAATTTGGTGGTGGAGGACATATATATGCTAGTGGTGTAAGATTAAAAAACTTTGATGAAGTTAATGAATTAATAAATGCATTAGATAGTGTTTGTAATGATTATAATTCTAATAAAGAAGATTAAAAAAATGATATGAATACGTCGATCTTGAATCGATGTATTTTTTTGTTAAAAAAATTAATGATAAAAGAAATATTGTAAATACTAATTATAGGTGATTATCATGACTTTGATTTTATTATGTTTAAAAATATTTTTTGTAAGAATTATTGATGTATCACTTGGAACTATTAGGACAATTATAACAATTAAGGGTAATTCAATCGTTGCAAGTATTATTGGCTTTTTTGAAGTATTAGTATGGTTTTTAGTAGTAAAGGAAGCACTAAATACAACTCAATCAGGTATTATTATTGCAATATCGTATTCACTTGGTTTTGCGACAGGTACATATATTGGTAGTGTGCTATCAGATATATTTATAAATGGAATATATGGTGTTCAAGTGATAACTAGTAATAAAGAATTATTAAATTATTTAAAGGATTCAAAATATGCTGTATCAATCATAGATATTTATGGAGCATATGAAATGAAAAGAAAATATATGTTAATAATTGAAGTAAGTAAAAAGAAGGTTAATAATTTACTTAGAATAATAAAAAAATATGATTCTAAAGCTTTTACTGTTATAAATGAAACAAAATATGTAATGAATGGTTATTTGAAATAATTCTACATATTTTTTTTTGAAACTTATATAATTTATTAGAGGTGGAATTATGAAAAGAGTGGTATTTTTTTTAAGTTTAATTTGTATTTTTTTATTACCACATAGAGTTGATGCTTTGGATAATGTTCTTGCCGAAGGAGCTAAAAGTTCAATTTTAATTGAAGCGAGTACAGGTAATATTATATATGAGAATAATTCACATGAGAAAAGACCACCAGCATCAATGACTAAAATGATGAGTATGTTACTTATTGTTGAAAGTATAGATAAAGGCGATATAAAATGGAATGATATGGTAACTGTAAGTGAGAATGCAGCTAGTATGGGTGGTTCGCAAATATTGTTAGAGACAAATGAAAAAATGAGTGTTAGTGATTTATTTAAAGGTATTGCTGTTGCTAGTGGGAATGATGCTGTAGTTGCTATGGCAGAGTATATTGCTGGTACTGAAGATAATTTTGTAAAGATGATGAATGAAAAAGCACAACAATTAGGATTAAAAGATACTAGTTTTAAAAATCCTCATGGGTTAGATGCTGAAGGTCATTATACATCTGCATATGATATGGCAATGATTGCTAAAGAATTAGTAAAACATGAACAGGTATTTAAATATACATCTATTTATGAAGATTATCTTAGAAAAGGAACTGATAGAGAAATATGGCTTGTTAATACTAACAAACTTGTAAGATTCTATGATGGAGTGGATGGATTAAAAACTGGATATACAAAAGAAGCAGGGTATTGTTTGACGGCTACTGCTAAAAAAGATGGTATGCGTTTAATTGCAGTTGTTATGGGGGAAGAGTCTCCTAAAAATAGAAATAAAGATGTGACTGATATGTTAAACTATGGTTTTAATCAGTATCATGCTGAAGGTGCGATAACTAAAGGAACTATTTTAGGAAAAATAGAGGTTGAAAAAGGTAAAAAGAAATATGTTGATGTTATTCCTAAAGAAGATGTATCTATTATAAATAAGAAAAGTTCTAAAAAGAAAAAGGTTTCATATGATTTAAAACTAAATAAGGTTCATGCACCTATTAAAAAGAATGCTGTAGTAGGTAAAGCGATAATAATAGTAGATGGTAAGAAAAAGATAAAGGTAGATGTTATTGCAAAAGAGGCTATAGAAAAAGCTAATTTATGGCAGTTATATACGAGATATTTGGCTGATATATTTAAAGGTGAAATTAATTTTAAATAAATCTTTTATAAAACTATTTGTTATAGATAGTTTTTTTTTAATAAAAAAAGGATTTTAAAAATAAATAGGGTAGGATTTATTAGGAGGCAAAGAAATGAAGAATAAATTTAAAATATTATTGATAGTATTAATATCATTATTTGTTAGTAATAGTTATGTTATAGCTAAGGAAAATGATACAACTGTTACAATAGATTGGCTTCAAAATATATATGCTAATAGGAAGGTTGGAAATGGACATATATGGAATCAGCTAGGTATTATTAAAGCTAATGGAAAAGTTAGTTATTGTTTAGAACCTAATCAGTTTATAACGGAGTCTATTTATGATTCAACTGATGATTTTAAAGTAAAGGGAATAAATGATAAAGATAAAGAGTATTTAGAGTTATTAGCTTATTATGGTTATAATTATAAAAATCATACTGATGTAAAGTATTATATGGCTAGTCAAGAATTAATATGGGAGCATGTTTCTTCTTATGATATTTTTTGGACAACAGGTGCTAAAGTTACTGGAGATACGATTAATATTGATAGTTACAAAAATGAAATATTAGAGTTAGTTAAAAATCATGATAAAAAACCTTCTTATGATGGTAATAATTATGTAGGAAAAGAAGGCATAAATATGTCGCTTAGTGATAATAATAGAGTTATAAATGATTTTGAAGTTAAGAATGACTCTAATGTAAAAATCGATTATGATGATAATAGAATAATAATATATGGGAACAAAGTTAGTAATCATGAAGTTATATTAGTTAAAAAGAAGCAAAGTAATGATGTTAGTATTATATATACAAAAGGTAATTCACAGACTATCGCATCTTTTAATGTATCTAAAGAAGTTATTTCTAAATTTAAATATCGTATAGATCCAATTGATGTTAATTTTAAAGTATATAAGAAGGATAAAAATACTGATAGTGTGATTAAAGGAAAGAAGTTTAGTTTTAAAGTTAAAGATTTATCAAATGATAATTATATTGAAAATGGTAAAGTATTTACTACTAATGATGATGGTTATTTTGAGTTAAATCATTTAGGGAAGGGTAATTATAAAATTATAGAGGTTCAATCAGATGGTGATTATTATTTGAATTCAAATGGTTTATCATTTAAGGTAGATGGTTTTACTCCCCGTAATAACACTATTAATTTTTATGATGAACCACTAGAATCTAGAATAAACATTAATAAAACTGGAGATGATTTATCTTCGTTTGAAAATGATGAATTTATATATATAAAAAAACCACTCACAGGTGTAATATATCAAGTATATGCAGAAGAAGATATAAAAAAAGATGATGTTATTTATTATAAAAAAGGTGATTTAGTAGATGAAGTAACAACAATAAATGGACAAGCATTAACTAAATTACTTCCAGATGGTAAATATTATGTAATAGAAAAACTGACTATTTTAGATTATATTAAAGATGATAATTGTTATGCTATTAGTTTAAATAAAGAAACAAAGAAATTAAATTTTCATAATAATAAAATAAAGGGTAAATTAACTATTATAAAATATGGTAGTGATAATAAATTATTATCGAATGTTGTATTTGGACTATATGCTGATTCTGATATTAAGAATAGTGATGGTAATACTATTTTTAGCAAAGATCAATTAATAAAGAAAGTTATTACTAAGGATGGATATGTAGTAATTGATAATCTTCCTAATGCAAATTATTATATAAAAGAATTAGAAACAACAAATGATTATACACTTAATAATAGTAAGTATTCATTTAAAATAGATTTAAATAACAAGGATGTTAAAATAAAAATTATAAATGATAAAAAAGATGATTCTAGTAAGCATGTATCTTATCCTAAAACATCAGATACTGATAAGGGTTTAAAGAAAATAGTAACGACACTTTTATTTGTTATGTTAATCTCTTATATGTTTGTAATTGTTACATATGAAAAAGATTAATAATGTTTTTAGAATTATTATATTAGTGTCGTTGGTAATTTTTATAAATATAATAATAGGTTATTATTCTAAAGAAATAATACATAAAAATAAAGTAAATAGAATTATTTCTGGTATGATAAAAAATAGATATTCTGATATAGATAATGAATATGATGGATATATATATTTCTATAAAAATAATAAGAAATTATTAATTAAAAAGGGTAATTATAATAAAGTTTTAAATGATAATAATGTTCTTTTATATAGTGATTATAATAGTTTTAATAGTCTTAGAGGCGAAGTAGTTTTATTGGGACATAATAATCATTTAGTATTTGGTTTTCTTCATCATATTACTAAGAAAGATATATTTATAGTTAGTAGTTTAAGTACTAGTAAGAAATATATAGTATATGATGTAAGAGTAATTGATCAAAATAATATGGATTTAATTAATTCAAATAATCAAATAATACTAGTAACTTGTACCGATAATGATACTAAAAGATTAATAATTTATGCTAGACAATTGTAATTTGAATCACTTTATTATATAATTAACTTATAATAAAGAGGTGTCGCTATGAAACTTAATAATAAGGGGTTTGCTATATCAGGAGTATTATATCCGGTATTTATACTATTTTTAGCATTAGTATTTACGATATTATCGTTACTTGCTAATAGAAAAATTATTTTTGATAAAACTAGAACTGAAATTATGAGTTTTCTTGATAATCAAGGTGCTAAAAATATGCCTAAAATAACTGTAAAAGGTAAAGAAATAACTTTATCTAGTTTAGCGACTGTTCCTAATTATGAATATAATATTTTTGAAGGTGTTAGTGCTACAAAGGCTAATGGTAATCCGATTGATGTATCTAAAATAATGTTTTCATCAACACCAGCGTATAATCCAAGACAAACAGGGGATTATGATATCATTTATAAAGTAAAAGATGATAATGGAAATATTGCTACAGCACTTAGAACAGTGCATGTTGTAGATCCGGTTGAATATGTTTATCAATATACTGGAAGTAAACAGGTATTTATTCCTTCTAAAGCTGGTTTATATTTATTTCAAGCTTGGGGAGCATCTGGTGCTGATAACGAAGTTAGTGGTGCTGGAGGAAAAGGTGCATATGTATCAGGTATGATAAATATTAGTGAGAATAATATTAAAACAAAAGATGCAGATAAAGCTTGGAGATTCTGGGTATATGTAGGTGAAAAAGGAGATAACTACAATAGTAATACCAGAGAAAGAGATTACGTTTTTAATGGTGGAGGATATGGAAGTAAGACCTGTAAAGAAAGTAGTTATACCGGAGGCGGAGCAAGTGATATTAGATTTATTCCTGATGATTATTTAGACGGTAATAATAAAGTTATTGAAAAATGGGATTATTTTGAAGGCTTAAAGGCAAGGATTATGGTTGCTGGAGCTGGAGGTTCTGCTGGTTATCAAACTAATGGAGGAGCTGGAGGCGGTCTATCTAGTAAGAATGCCGCAACATCTGTTAATGGAGCTGGAGGACTAGGAGCTACTCAAGCTTTATCAACTAGTGGCGGAACTTTTGGTCGCGGTGGTGATTCTGTTGTAGATAATGTAAATAATAATTACTGTACTGATCCAACTTTATCTAATACAAATGGAGCCGGAGGTGGTGGAGGCTACTTCGGTGGAGGTGGATCTAGATTAGTTGGTTATTCTTATGGAGGAGCTGGAGCTGGAGGTTCTTCATATATTTCTGGATATGAAGGATGTCAAGCTATAACCAGCAATAGTACTCAAAATTCACAAAACTTCCAAACAACATCTATTCATTCATCAGGAATTAGTTTTACAAATGGACAGATGATTTCTGGTGAAAATAAGATGCCAACACATGATGGTAGAGATACTATGACAGGTAATACCGGTAATGGATATGTAAGAATTGTTTTAATAAGAACAATAGATGAAAAATAATTATTGAATTTATAATAAAATATGTTATAATACTAACATGAATTGAAAAACTTTGATAAAGAGGGCTTTATACGATAATTATAGAAAGTTCATGGTTGATGGAAATGAATATTGGAATATAAAGTTGTAGCTTTGGAGTTTAATATCTGAGTTTAGTAAGATATTACGTTAATCACGTTATGATTTTAAGTTGTACTTAGTACATAAATAAGGGTGGTACCACGGATACTAATATCACGTCCCTAGCGGATGTGATATTTTTCTTTATCAAAAAAAGAAAGGATGATATTATGCTAGATAAAAAATATAATCATATTAAAACAGAACAGGGAAAATATGAAAATTGGAAAAATAAAGGTTATTTTAAGGCATCTAATAAAAGTGGGAAGAATCCATATTGTATTGTTATTCCACCACCAAATGTAACTGGTAAATTACATTTAGGACATGCTTATGATACTGCAATTCAAGATATTATTATAAGATATAAAAGAATGCAAGGTTTTGATGCTTTATGGTTACCTGGTATGGATCATGCTGCAATTGCTACTGAAGCTAAAGTTGTAAAAAGACTTAAGAGTAAAGGTATTAATAAGTATGAATATGGTCGTGAAAAGTTTCTAGAAGCTTGTTGGGACTGGACTCGTGAATATAGTGACACAATAAGAGATCAGTGGGGCGCACTAGGTTTATCAGTAGATTATGATAGAGAAAGATTTACTTTAGATGATGGATTAAATAAAGCTGTAAGAAAAGTATTTGTTGATTATTACAATAAAGGATTAATTTATCGTGGTGAGAAAATAATAAATTGGGATCCAGTCGCACAAACTGCATTATCAAATGAAGAAGTTATTTATAAGGATGTAGAAGGAGCATTTTATCATCTAAAATATATAATTGATGGAACAGAAGACTTTTTAGATGTAGCTACAACACGTCCAGAAACTTTATTTGGTGATACTGCTGTTGCGGTTAATCCTGATGATGAAAGATATAAAAAATATGTTGGAAAGAATGTTATATTACCAATAGTAGGTAAGAAGATACCTATTATTACTGATGAACATGCTGATCCAGATTTTGGAACTGGTGTAGTTAAGATAACTCCTGCTCATGATCCTAATGACTTTGAAGTAGGTAATAGACATAATTTAGAAAGAGTTGTAGTAATGAATCCAGATGCTACTATGAATGAAAATGCTGGTAAATATAAAGGAATGACTCGTGAAGAATGTCGAGAAGAATTATTAAAAGATTTAGAAAAAGAAGGTCTTTTAATTAGAATAGAAAAAATGGTTCACTCAGTTGGTCATTCTGAAAGAACAGATGCAATGGTAGAACCATATCTTTCTAAACAATGGTTTGTAAAAATGCGACCTCTTGCGGATGCAGTACTTGATAATCAAAAGAATAAAGATACAAAAGTTAATTTTGTACCTACAAGATATGAAAAGACAATGAATCACTGGATGGAAATAACATATGATTGGTGTATTTCTAGACAATTATGGTGGGGACATAGAAT
>AUXO012403028.1_pt1 | contig 10459 bp, 7 predicted proteins | sample 768731 | NCBI WGS metagenome assembly AUXO01 (sample SAMN02715735, study PRJNA202380) | gut metagenome | biome: sheep rumen | host: Ovis aries | place: New Zealand: Palmerston North | reverse complement strand
AGTTTATGACAACGTTTGGGGCAAGTATGAGGAATATGCTCATAACGCATTAGAGGCTACAAACGTAAATGAGCGTTATTATTGGTTTGCAAAGGCTGAAGCATGGGCTTTAGACCAAGCTTTATACTTACCAACTGAGTCTCAGGGTGGTAACTATGCAATCAACAGAACAGTTCCAGGTTGTGGACGTTATGCTCAGTGGGGTTATGATGATTACAGATATGATACAGTAATCACAACAACTGAATTCATTAAGAAGGAAGATGTTGCAACTCTAAGAGCTAAGAGAGATGCAGCAAGAGAAGCTAACGCAGCTTACAAGGTATACTCTGATGGTACTCATACAACTACTTACAATCCAAAGGCAGAGGTTGAGGCATTAGGTTATACTACTAAGGATACTTATACATTCGCAGATTCTGCATTCAACCAGACTTACGATGTTACAGATACTTATCGTGCAGCTGATTACAGATACATCGTTAACTACTATGCAGGCTTAATCAACTATGATAACTCTGGTGCTATCGTTCCAGGTGTTGCACAGTCTTGGTCAAGAACTGAAAATGCAGATGGTACTGAAACTTGGACATTCAACCTTCGTCATGGTGTTAAATATGTTAACTCCGCAAAGGAAGAGAAGGGTGAGGTTACAGCTCAGGACTTTGTATATGGTATGAAGAGAACATTCACTAACGGTAAGACTTCTTACATGTTAGCACCAATTAAGGGCTATGATGAAGCTGTTAATAAGGAAGATGCATCTAAGCTTGCTATTGAAGCAACTGATAACTACACTTTAAAGATTACATTATCTGAAAAGAATGATTTCTTCTTAACTTATTTAACTTATGCTCCATTCAATGCAGTTAAGGAATCTTATGTAACTGAAAAGGGCGATACTTATGGTACAACTAAGAATGATATCTTATACACTGGTCCATATGTATGTACAGCTCATGATGATGAGTCTAACGTAACAATGGAAGCAAATACTGCTTACTGGGATTATGCAAATATTACAGCTAAGACAGTTACAGTTATCTTCGATGCTGGTGATAACCCTCAGGCTACTTACAACCGTGGTGTTGCTGGTACAACTGAAGGCTCTGGCTTAAACTCTGTAACATTAGAGTTAGCTAAGGCAGATGGTAACTTTGATAAGTATGCATATGTAACAGAGAACGACTCTACATCTTACTATGCAAACTTCAACTTAAACCGTTTAGCATATTCTACAGAGGGTTATGATTCTGTAACTTCTGGTAAGACAGATGAGCAGAAGGCTAATACTCGTTATGCATTAGTTAATACAAACTTCCGTAAGGCATTATTTGCTGGTGTTAACCGTCATAATTGGGAAGCTGCTCAGGTTGGTGCTGATTTAGCAGACGTACCTCTAAGAAACTTATATGTTCCTTATGATTTCGTATCATTAACTGAAGAAACTGAAGGTTATGCAGCTGGTTCTAACTTCGGTGATATCGTATTAGGCGAAATGAAGAAGATGGGTTCTTATGTAACTGATTTACATGATGGCCAGGATGCATACTACAATGCTGCAAAGGCTAAGGAGTATGTTGAGGCTGCATGGGCTGAAATGGGTCTAGATGATACAGATAAGATTTATGTTGACTGGTTAGTATATGGTGCATCTCCTACAGCAGTAGCAGCAGCTGAAATGGTTGCAGCATCTGTTGATGAAGCTACTGATGGCAAGATCGTTCTTAACCTTGTAAAGGCTGATAGCGTTTATGCATACTACTATGCTGGTTACTATGCTGATACTGCTGAAGAAGTTAACTTTGACTTCACATGTGTTGCAGGTTGGGGTCCTGACTATGGTGATCCATTAACTTACATCGCTACATTATTACCAAATGGTGATATGATGCAGTTATCTGGTATCAACGCACACGATTCTACTAAGTACTAAGATTTATTAAGTTGTAAAGATTATTTAAAGTATTTTTAAATAAGTATTATAGCGGGCGGAGGACGAGAGTCCTTCGCTTTCGCGCGTAATAAAAGGAGTTGAAAAAATGGCTGGATATATATTAAAAAGAATACTTAGATCCATTTGTTCAATAGTTATTGTAGTTTTAATAATTATGTTATTAGTATTTAAACTGATTGACCGTAACTTTATTTTTATTAAAGACCCTATGTATACAAAGCTTAGTGGTAATGCGAAAGATAAGTTTAAATATGATCATTGGGAAGATTATGGCTATATCGAAGTTGAATATTATGGTGAATGGCTTTCAGATAAGCTAAAAAAGGAAAATAAGGAAGACGAATATACTAGTCTTTATTATTTGAATCCAAACAAAACAGGAAAAGATAAGAGATTAAACCTAGAAAATGACTATTATGAGGCTTTCAAAAAGCAATATGAGTCTCAGGGTTATACAATTTCTGAATTTAATCAAGACAAAAATAAGGCAGAAATAAAGTTCGTTGCCGCCCATAAGGATAGAAGTATCTTCTTAAGATTATGGGAGTTCTTTAGAGATTTAGTAGTTATTGATACAACAAACTACGTACAAATTTCTGATGAGTATATTGAATCACACGTAACAACTGACCCAGAAACTGGTGTTCAGACTACGACATCATCATGGCTTGAACAGAAGAGTGATGGTACTTGGGATATTCCAAGATATATTAAATTTGACTATGATGTCATGAGCAATACATGGTGTATTAAGGGCTCAGGCACTAAGCATAGATATTTACTTTATTTTGATGATCAATTCCCTTTCATTCATCAAAATTTCGTTACATTAAACTTTGGTTATATGTATTCTAGTGGAGAGGATTTCTTTTCACACTTTATTAAGTATCAGGGTGCTTCAAACGAAAGCACAATGAAAACTACTACTTTACCAGCAACCTATATTGATCCAGAAACTGGTGAAGAGAAGCATGTACAAGTAACAAACAATAATAATTATCATACCTATACCTTCTCTGAGGTTACATCAGAAGAGACTATTGCAGAAATTGGTGATTATTATGCATCTAGCGGTGTATTATATTCCAATGGTTTATCCATGGTTGGATACTCATTTGTAATTGGTATTATCGCAACTATTCTAGAATTCCTAATTGGTGTACCTCTAGGTATGCTAATTGCATTAAAGAAGGATTCTATATGGGATAAGATTGGTAATTTATATATCATCTTTATCATGGCCGTACCTTCCTTAGCATATATTTATATATTTGCAACCCTAGGTCAGTCCATATTCAAGCTACCAACTAAGTGGATGCCACTTGGAGGAGCCGCCCAAATACCATACTTCATTTTGCCTATTTTATCGCTAGCATTACCATCAGTTGCAGGTTTAATGAAGTGGACAAGACGTTATGTAATTGACCAAATGACTTCAGACTATGTTAAGTTTGCAAGATCTCAAGGTTATTCTGAAGGTGAGATTGTTCGCAAGTTTGTATTAAAGAACGCAATTATTCCAATTGCCCAATCTATTCCAGGAAGTATTTTAGGTTCCCTAGTTGGTGCTATCGTAACCGAACGTGTTTACGGTGTTCCAGGTATGGGTAAATTATTAACTAACGCAATTGATAATTATGATAATGGAGTAATCGTTGGTATTTCATTCTTCTATGCATTATTATCTGTAATCTCTATGATTTTAGGTGATGTTCTAATGGCTAAGATGGATCCACGTATTTCATTCTCAGGAGGAGGTAGAAAATAATGGATGAAAAAGATTTAAATAAAGATTCTGTTAAGACTCCTCTAGAGGAAGAAGCAACTGAAGAGGCAGCTGAAGAGGCTGTAGTTGAAGAAGCAGCTGAAGAAGTTACTGAAGAGGCTGTGGTTGAAGAAGCAGCTGAAGAGGCTGTTGAAGAAGTTGCTGAAGAGTCTACAGAAGCTGTAGCTACTGAGGCTAACGTTGAAGCATCAGATGAGGAAGAAGTTAATGAAGATGAATTATTCTTCTTTGTTCCTGAAAATGTTGAATCTATGGAGAAGATTACTGCTCCACGTTATTCATATTGGAAGAGTGTATTCCGTGTATTCTTTAAAAAGAAGAGTAACTGGGTTGCATTATTCCTATTAATACTAATTTTAATTATGGGATTTGGTTATGGTTTAGTTGTTGGTACAGACTTCCAAAATCGTATTTCTAATCCAAATATTCTAGATACAACAACTTATAACCTAACTCCACAAGCAGCAATCGAAAGATTTGGTTTCCATCTAAAATATATTTTAGGTACATCATCTCATGGTGCACCACTTTGGGATCAAATTTGGGGTGGTTCTAGACTATCTCTATCATTAGCATTTGTCTGTGCAGCTATCAATATGACTATTGGTATTTTAGTTGGTGCTGTTTGGGGATTCTCAAAAAAGTTCGATATCGTTATGCTTGAGGTATATAACATTATCGGTAATATCCCATATATCTTATTTATTTCCGTATTTGTAAGAGCATTAGGTAGTGGTTTCTGGTATTTCGTATTAGCATTAACCGTTACTGGATGGCTTGGTACAGCTTACTTTATTAGAACACAGGTATTAATTATTCGTGATAGAGAGTATAACTTAGCATCTAAGTGCTTAGGTACTGGTTTACGTAAGATTGTTACAAGAAACATCTTACCATTCCTAACATCTGTAATCGTAACTATTGTTGCAACAGAGGTACCTTCTTATATCTCTTATGAAGTTTATTTGAATTATTTAGGTATTGGTTTTGCGCCAACAGATACTTCATTAGGACGATTAATTGCTGATGGTCAGAAGGTTATGGATGTATATCCAATCCAATTCTGGGCACCAGTTACAGTTGCAGCTGCAATTACTATTATCCTATATGTTGCAGGTCAGAATTTAGCCGACGCATCTGATCCACGTACACATATGTAGTTTGAGGTGTATTATGGAAGAGAAAGAAAAAGAAAAAATATTATCTTTAAGAGACTTGGAGGTTACATTCCAAGTTCGTGGCCGCCGCTTAACTGCAATTCGTGGCGTAGACTTAGATATTTATAAGGGTGAATCACTTGCAATCGTAGGTGAATCTGGTTCTGGTAAGTCTGTATTAACAAAGACATTCTCTGGTATGCTTGATTCCAACGGTTATGTATCTAATGGTACAATCACATATTATGATGAATCCTTATCTGATACTGTTGTATATAAGAATCAGAAGAACATTGCATTATTTAAGTTCTTTAGATATTTCTTAAACAAGAACAATCATTTAGAGCTTGGTTCTGATATTTATAACGAGATTGTTCGTTATGAAGAGGAAATCGAGCACAAGATGACTGCTCCTGAATCTGTTATACTTGAAAATAAGCAGAAGATTTATGATTTAGATTTTGAACGTGTTGAATTATTCAACAAGAAGCAAACTCTAGACAGCAAGGCAGACCAAGAGGAAATTGCTGAAATCAATAAAAAGATTAATGAGCTTAAGATAGCTCAGAAGGCTGCTATTGAAGAGTTCAAGATAATTCAAACTAAAAATAAGGAATCTTATTTAGCTGATACCGAACAGGTAAGTGCTGATAAGAAATATTTAGCGGATTTAGATATCAAATATAAGGCAGCAATTCGTAAGAAGGTTTCCTTAGAGGATAAGGAAAAGCGTAATGAAAGAATTGCTAAGGAATTAGTACTATCCGTTGCAAGATATCCTTTTAGAAGAAGAGTTATTGCTGTATTTGGTATTCTTCGTTGCTTCCGTGAGGCACAAAGAAAGGGTATTGATATTTCAAACCCAGATGTATTAGATAACCTATATAGTAGATATGCATTCCGTGTAGGATACCTAGATGAGCTTGAATATGAGCGTGATGATCAGGGTAAATATGTTCGTATAACTAATGATAATATGAACAGAAAATGCATTGTTGAAACTAATGGCGAGAAAACTCGTAGATTAGAATTTGATAGAAACAATAAGCAGGTTATTGGTGATAGAACTGAGGATAATAAAAAGGTTCGTCTATATTGGCATGGTACATGCAAGAACTCCTTAGAGAAGTTTAAGCTAAACCGTGACTGGCAGCTAATTCGTGGTAAGCGAATTTCAACAGTTTTCCAGGACCCAATGACATCCTTAAACCCTATTTCTACAATTGGTAAGCAGATTACTGACTGTATTTTAAGACATCAGGACTTAACATACGAGCAGGCTACAGAAAAGGCATTAAACCTTTTACGTCGTGTTGGTATTACTGATGCTGAAAAGAGATTTAATGATTATCCATTCCAGTACTCTGGTGGTATGAGACAGCGTATCGTTATCGCTATCGCATTATCCTGTGAGCCTGAAATCTTAATTTGTGATGAGCCAACTACTGCTCTAGACGTAACAATCCAGGCACAGATCATCCGTCTAATTAAGGATTTACAGAAGGAATTAGGATTTACTATTGTATTTATTACCCATGACTTAGGTGTTGTTGCTAACGTCGCTGACCGTGTTGCAGTATTATATGCTGGACAGGTAGTTGAAATTGGTAAAGTAGAAGAAATCTTCTATGAGCCTAAGCATCCATATACATGGGCATTACTATCATCTTTACCACAGCTATCTACTCGTGGTGAGACATTATATTCAATTTCTGGTACACCACCAAGCTTATATAATAAGATCAAAGGTGATCCATTTGCTCCACGTAACCCATACAGAATGGCAATTGACTTCGTCAAGGCACCACCTATGTTCAAGGTTAGTGAGACTCATTATGCTAAGACATGGTTATTAGACCCTAGAGCTCCAAAGGTTGAGCCACCTAAGGTTATTGAAAACATCCATGAAAAGCTATCTAAGACAGTATATACTGAAATCAATGAGGAAATCGAGGCTGAGAACCAGGAGGTAGCAACTTCAACTCCTGCTACTGAAGAGGCTCCTAAGTCTGAGGAATTCTTTAATGAATTAGATGAAAAAACAGTTATTACTGAGCCAGAGCCAGTAGAAGAAGCAAATCCACAAGAGGATAGAGAGGCTATTATCTCCTTAAAGAATGTTGATATTACATTCGGTAAGGGTAAGAATGCTGTATATGCTGTTAAGAATGCTACATTTGATATTTATAAGGGCGAAACATTCTCACTAGTAGGTGAGTCTGGTTCAGGTAAAACTACAATCGGTAGAGCTATCGTTCGTATCAATCAGGTTGCTAATGGTGAAATCCTTTATAAGGGAAAGAAGATTTCAGGTAAGATTAGTAGATCTGAGGACCGTGAGGTTGTAAGAAATATCCAGATGATTTTCCAAGATCCAGCCGCATCATTAAATGAACGTTGTACAGTTGAATACCTAATCGCAGAAGGCTTAGACAACTTCCATTTATATGAATCCAAAAAGGAAAGAATGGATAAGATTACAAATATTGTTAATGAGGTAGGTTTACTTCCAGAGCACTTAACTCGTTATTCTCACGAATTCTCTGGTGGTCAGCGTCAGCGTATCGGTTTAGCTAGATCCATTATCATGGAGCCAGAAGTAATCATTGCCGATGAGCCTATTTCCGCACTAGATGTATCTATTCGTGCACAGGTATTAAACCTATTAAAGAAATTCCAAAGAGAGCGTGGCATCACATATCTATTTGTTGCTCACGATCTATCTATTGTTCGTTTCATTTCCGATCGTATCGGAGTTATCTATAAGGGAGATATTGTAGAAATCGCTGAAGCAGAAGAGCTATTCGCTTATCCACTTCATCCATACACAAAGTCTCTACTTTCTGCAATTCCAGTACCAGATCCACAGATTGAAAAGAATAAGAAATTGTTCGTATATGACCCATCAGTTCATCATTATGAAACTGATAAGCCAAGCTTACAGAACATTGGTCACAACCATTTCGTATATTGTAATTCAGAAGAATTTGCTAAGTATTCTAGAATTCGTAATAAGTAAGGAGCTATAAAAAATGGCAATTATCTACACTAAAAAGGAGAAAAAATCAATAATTATACGTTCTATATTGTTTGTTACTGTTATCATCCTTTTTGGTGTAGCTCTTACATTTCTTATACTCAATGCTCGTACGAAGCCAGGTATGAAGAAAATTGATGCAACAACGACTCAAATATCTCGTGCTCCATCCTCCTATAATCTATATTATTTATTAGAGGATACAGAGGTTGAAAAGGCATCCGATATGCAAAATAGAGTAATTGCTGCATATTCTGAAGCTATTGATACAATACTTCCATTATTAGATACGCAAGAAGAATACGAAGGAATCAATAATTTATATTACATTAATACTCATACAAATGAGGATATTACAATTGATCCTATGCTATATACCATTTTAAAAGAGGTATATGATAAAGATCCTAGATATTTATATTTAGGTAATTTATATGAGCTTTATAATAATTTAAGATATGCTACAGATTCCATTTATAAAAATACAATGGATCCCCTAAACTCTAGTGAGGTTAAGGATTTAATCAGTGAATTTGTTGAATTTAAGGGTATTGAATTAATCTTTAAATCCAATAATACAGTTCGCTTATCCATTAGTGATGATTATGTAGTTGTACAGGAAACCGAAAATCCTAGATATATAGATTTAGGACCACTTACGGATGCCTATATCCTAGATTATGTAAAGGAATTAATGGTAAAGAATTATTTATTTAACGGATATATTTATTCAAGTGATGGATATCTAATTGATTTTGGTAATAAAAAAAGAATTGAGTATTCCTTCCCACTATTAGTGAATAAGGAGGGAAGCTACGTTCAAAAGGGTAGCATTCCTATGGAACAGGATAAAGCTTATGTTATTCAATATGGATTTGCTGATGATACCATCAAGCAGTATAAGATAACAAAGGGCGATGAGACAAGAATCAGAACATCCTATGTAAACCCTAATGATGGTGATACTACAGTTAAGGATAATACTTACATCACCTATGGTGATTTAAGATTAGTAGATAATGTATTTAAGATGTATGATTATTTATACAATGATACAAAATCAGATTATTATATTAGAGTAGATAATAAATATAAGATTTATTCTAATGATGAATCCTTTAAATTAGAATCCTATGAGGTAGTGTATGAGTGAAGAAAAGACTAAAATTCCACTAATGACTAAGCCTAGATGGATTATATTATCAATCTATACAGCAGCATCAATCATCATTTCATTAGTTGTTTATTTATTAATGGCAAAATATGATCCTAAGGGAACAAGGGATTGGATTGTTGCAATACCCGCTATTATTCTTGCAATTACATTCGTAATTTGGAATGTTTATGGCGGACAGGTTTCAAAAGAAAAATTTTATCAAAAAAAGGTATATCCAAAGAAGAATATCAGTAAAAAGGAGCAGGAATTAAGGCTTAATGCATTAATTTCTATTCGTAGATATTTGCTTATATTAATGGGTGTAGAAGTATTAGTATTATTATTTATGGCTATTGTTGTGTATTCAACATTGTGAGATAAAGGAAAGGTAACTAACATGGAAGAGAAGAAAACTTTTAAAGAGAAATTTATTAATGCTATAAAAACATGTTGGACAAAAACTGTGAAGGGTATCGCTTGGTTCTTCAAGAAGGGCATTAAGCTTGGCTTAATTGCTCTTTGGCATGGAATTGTTTGGTTCTTTGTTGGAAACAAGGTTGCACACTGGTTTAGAAGAAATTGGGTTTCTATTCTAGTAATAGTACTTATTACTTTCTTCTTATTACTACTATTCACACCAGCATAAAAAATTATTGGAGCTTAAGCTCCAATTTTTTTTGTATATATAAAAAGAAAAAGGAGCTTTAAGCTCCTTAAATTACTTTCTATTATCAAATGCTCTTTTTGATTTTCTTATGGATTCAACATAGGTAATGTTGTGGCTTTCTAGGAATTTCTTAAATTCCTTTAGACCCTGCTTGACATCATCTACCTCAAATTCAATTTCATAATCAACCTTACCATAATATACGCTCTTATCAAAGAAGATTGTACCACTTTTGTATGGTGCACTGCAGCGGTATGTTGTAAGCTCAGCCATCTTCTTAACAAAATATGGAAGATCAATGATTCTTGCATCAAGACCATTTTCTAAGTATTCCTTAGCCTTATCCTTTGAAAGAAGAATGTGCGTCTCGTCCGCACCAACATCAGCACGAGTTTTCTTTGTAAGCTTATAGTTGTTACCCTTTTGACGAATTCTTAATACGGTCTTTTCCTGTAAAAGCTTTGTATCTTCAGTGTCAAAATAATGATTTGTTTGCTCAAAAATATTGTTTTCAAGGCCAAATTCATGGACTAATTGGTTGTATACATCCTCTGAAATGAATGTTTTAAATTCGATTTCCTTATTTAAATACATACGATCAACCACCCTTCCTCAAAAAATACAATTATTATTATCTAATATTTGTAGAGAAAAATCAAGTATTATGGTAAAATAATACCTAAAGTGGTGATAGTATGA
>AUXO013135988.1_pt1 | contig 10461 bp, 8 predicted proteins | sample 768731 | NCBI WGS metagenome assembly AUXO01 (sample SAMN02715735, study PRJNA202380) | gut metagenome | biome: sheep rumen | host: Ovis aries | place: New Zealand: Palmerston North | reverse complement strand
GTCTCGGTGTAGTCCGGGACTGTTTTTTTCTATTGCCAGTACGTCTCTAATATTTTGATCATCTTGTCATGAGTTTGAGAAAATGTTGTTGCTATCACAATAGGGGTAAACAGCAGCGAGGATACCTTTTCTTAGATTATTAAGTTTCTTTTGCAATTGCATTAGTTAATATCATCAACGATTTATCTTTTATTGGCCTCAAAATCGAAAATACATTCTGATAATCTATCTTTTGTTCAACCATTTTTTCAAACGCCTCGTAATCCATACCATCCTTATATATCCTATCTTCCATTCCACACAGGGTCAGGTAATCAACTACCTTAGGTCCACTCGGTCGAACTACAATCTGCTTTTTGAAGATTGTTGAAAACACGCTACCGTGAAAAGTGCTTGTAAATACGCACTCTGCATTATTAACAAGACTTAAAAACTCCAATGGGGAAGGAGAAAGAATCAAATCTGCCCATTTGTAATTAAAATTCGCGCATACCACTTTCAGTCCTCTTGAATGGGCATAACAAAGAATGTTCTCTTTCATAGGAGTATTATCCAGATAACTGTAATAAAGAACATATTTCTCTTTCGGAGCATCAAATTCATTTGCAATTCCAATCCACTCATCCAGAATTAATAACGTGGGGTCACATACCTTTGGCCGTTCCTCTCCCAGAATAATACGGCAAACCTGCTGAGTATTATTATCTCTTGGAAATACATCCTGCATATCCTTCAATTTCTGTGCGTCCGGACAGCCACAAAAATCCTCGACACTACAATATCCAATACTTGGCGCATACGCCAGAACACCATCTGCGTTTATGCCCTCTCCAAAGAACTGAGGAATGTGGTCAAAATGTCCCTTAATGTTCCATACCTCATCACTTCCAATAACCGCTTTGTCAAAATGGATATTGGCATCCTTGCATATTTTTAGTTTTTTAATGTCCTGCTTATATTTCAGAAGCTGTTTTATGTGAAATATGGTATCCCGTTTACGGAACCATTTCTTAATCAATTTGTTCAGATTATATGTTCTTGTATCCAGTATTTCGGTTTTATGTCCCATTCCTTCTATAGCACGCTGCATCGCATATGCCTGTAAATAACTACCACAGTTCTTAGCGTCATAAATAGTTACTGTTGCAATTCTCATAGATGTATCCTCTTTTTCATTTTTACTGAACGATGGTATTTTTGATCCAGTGTATTGAAAGAGATATTACCCATCCTGTAATCCATCCATAGATTTTTGTTGTAGTTAAAGAAAAGAAGATAAAGCTGACATTTTATTTTATCCTTTAATCCAAGCTTCTCCTCTAATCTGTTGCTCACAGAAAAACCTTTCTTTCTGTATATTCTAGCGAAACCGGCGGATAGATGTTTCTTTTTTCCAACAACACTAACGTTTCTTTGTGCTTCTACGACTTTTGCTACATCAACACGATGGATGTTCTCTCCCATCTCACATATCAACTCGTCCAGTTCAGCGTTTCTAGTAATGCATATGGACGTTCCCAAAGTGTTGGGGATGTTTTCCTTATACCAGGCGTCTCCGAACACAACATCAGCGTATTCAGCAAAGACATCATCACATACCCAACATGACTCACTATAAAATAGTTTGTTAAAGTATGCAAACCCAAAACTTTCTCCATGGTATCTTGAAGTCACTTTCAAGATTCCATCCTCATCGTACATTTTTAACTGACAATTATTACATCTTATTTCATCATCCTTTTCCCGGAATGTTATCTTTTTTATTTCATCAATTTCAATTTTTTTTGTTTTTGCAATATACTCTACCATCGCTTTTCCAGGTAAACCGCCGCATACAAGCCCAATGATATACTTTATATTGTGCCTAAGTTTTAAATCCTGCTTCATAGCAAGACGTAGCGCTTTTGCTTGACAGGGCAAACAAACGATAGCAATCTTTTCATCGCGGTTTCGGATGCTTTTTAAAGCCTCAGAGATCTCAATTGGATAATAGGCACTACGTGCATTTCTACGGATTTCCTCTTCTGTTGTGAGTCTTCCACATACATAAAACTTATGCGCATCATCATTACTTACAGCACAGTAGACTGCATCTACCTGTTGATATTTTAGTAATGAAATTAATAACTCTGAGCACATTCCGCCAGATGCACAGTTCCTCCTATTACTTTCAACATATCCATCATAGCAGGCAATATAATATCCCGTGTTGAAATCATACCCTAACCTAGAGTCCTTGCAGAATGGAATATCTTCTTCACGATAAGGAGTTATGGATGGACAGACTGATACGCACTTTCCACACTCAACACAACTGTTTTTCACTTTAGGGCGATAGAAGCCAAAAGCATCATCATATATCTCGATGTGCTTGCACATACCAGCGCATATACCACAGCCAGTACATAAATGCTTTATTTCTCCAATATTCTTCTCCATAAAAATCACCTGTTCAATTTGATATACTGTTTTTCCTTATCTGACATTACAAAAACATAAACAACCCCACAGTAAACAACAAACACGAGGAATCCCCTAAGAGCTAAATCAATCCAATGACCAGAAAAGGCAATCACTTTGTCAAGTATCCAAAATGCGACTGTCATCAATAATTGTATAGGCAATATCTTAAGATAGACTTCCTTGAAAAACCTGCCAATTTCCAAACCTATAACTCTTGAATAGTATATATTGATTATTACATTATTACCAATAAGCATTGCCAAACCAGTGGCTATTGCTGCACCGTCAATACCAATGATCCTAACAAGCACCACAGTAAGTCCAATATTGGCAAGTGCAATCCCGAAATACACCAATGCTCTGAACTTATGTTTATATTTCGCTTCCAAAATATTGATCCCAATACTCTGAGACATTGGAACTACGAGAGGTAAAGCCATATAAAGAAACCAATTGTAAGCCTGCGAGTATTCTGATCCCACCCAAAGAGTTATAAACTCTTTCCCGATCACAACAAAACCAGAAATAATAAGACCAATGATAATTAATTGTATACGTCCAACAGTAATCATTAAATCTGTCAGCTCTGTGTTATTTGCACCAGACGCAGTCATCTTTGTTGCCTTAGGTAGAAAAATACTTGATATTGCTCCGGTAAAATTCCTAAAATGAGATATAAGGGTTCCTGCAATAGAATAATATGTAACAGCAGTGGTGCCTATCATTATCCCGAGAATGGTTGTATCTGCTTTCCAATTAATCTGACCAGTAATTGACGCAATAAAAACAAATATCGAGAATGAAAAAACTGATAGAATATATTTCTTATCTATCTCATACAATTTTATCCTTACGTGTAAGTATCTAAAGCAATAAATCATTTCCATCAACAAAACAATAATGTTCAAAGAAAAATCAAGCAAAACAACGCTTAATGATTTTCCACCAATATTCATTAGGAATATCAGAAGTACAAATCTGGATATTAGTTTGGCAGTCGAACAGCCTCTAGAAAAAATGAATTTCTCGTAGGCCGTAATTATAGAAGGGAACACAGCACCAGGCATTGAAATAGCAAGATTTAGACCTAAAACTAATAATAGTTTTTTTATAATATCGATTTCTTCTGATGTAGCACTGGATTTATATATATTCGGAATATTTACATAAACTATAGCAACTACAATAAGTATTAGTATTCCTATTATACTGAATATTCCAAGGCTGATAGCCAAAAAGTTTTCTTCACTTCTTTTATCCTTCGTAGCTAAGTATCTTGCAACATAACGTGTGACAGCATTATGCATTCCAAGATCCAACACTGATATATAACCAATCAGAGCCGCTGTCATCTGATATGCGCCATACTCGCTTTTCCCAAGACTACGAATAATAAGCGGAGCGGTAACAAAGCCAATCACGATTGATAATAAGATATTAAAATATGATAGAGCTGCTCCAATCTTCAGTTGATTATTCTTTGCCATATCTATCGACTAATCCCTCGTTTTAGTAGTTTTAAGTAGAAACCAGATTTTGCTTTAAAATACTCGTTGAACTCATAAACAATTCCTGGAAACGGATTTAATGATTTAATAATATCTTTTGTAGTTTCTCCTCTCTTGACGTAGAATCCTGTGTTTGTGATATAAAAGCTATCCGTTTGGGATACATCAAAATCAACTGTGAAATTTGGACGCTTTTTGAAATGAATATACACATATTCTTCTTTTTTCAAAATTCCTTTATCTATCCATTCACGATAGCATTTCCCTTTCTCCCATGTAAAAGTCTGATAAGCATAGTTACGAGGTTTTTTATCATATGGATATTCCGCAACTACTCTGTAGCGATGATATATCGCAGAAATATCTACAAAAACTCGTTTTTCAAAAAAAGAATGCTTGAAGAAATCATGATAGAATTTTGTCATCCCTCGCATCTCATCAAAAACATAGCTTCTTTCATTTGAGTATACATCTTTGTAACCTGGTACGAGCTTTTCACTTTTATATCGATTATTCACCTCATCAGTATTCCGGTAAAGCGACAGATGTCCTAACGGCAAAAAACGATCATATTGATCTAATTTATATTTTTGAAAACAATCTTGAAGATCACCGAACACAAGATCAACATCACTATGCCCCCAATAATCGTACCCTTCAAGTAATTCTTTGAAGAGTAAACCATACATTGGTTTATAATCGCATAATTTATACGGGCGAAATAAAGATGCTTCAAAGCCAAGTATTTCTGTAGCCTTTTTCTGAATTTCACCTAATTCAGATTTATATACCTTTATATTCTTTGGACAATTATCAACCTCTGCATCAGTTATTAATACAAAATCCACTTCTGGATTCATCTCACATGACTTTAGCCACAGAGGGAAATAATTCGGAAAGCAGCCAAAGTAGGCAACTATAATACATACTTTTTCTCTCATGTTTAATACCATTCCCATTACTTGTAATACCAAAACTATCTATGTCTTATTTCTTCTTTAATTCCTTGAATTAATAGTTCTCTATGAGCCTCACACTCTATAAAGTTTTGTATAGCAAGCAGTTGCTTTTTCGTATATCTTTTTTTATTTCTCATTCTTCTAAGGAATCCAAAAGAACACTTGTTAGCTACTTTGAATGCAAAACTCTCTTGCCCAGACAAGATACTCAAATAGAAATCAATCGACTTTAAAGCAAATTTGCTATATTCATCTTCTATATAATTGTCTGTCATTATCATTTTAGACCTTTTACGAAAAGAATCCAGTATTCTTTTAGAATCATATTCATTAGCAATAGATATTGATGAGCCATCTTCACTAAGTCTTAATGGTATATAAGAAACATTATATTCATCATCAACCTGAACTAGAATACTTTCCATCCATGTTTCTCTTTGTCGCTTTCCAAATAGAAAATTGCCTTGCCCATAAACAATTATCCCGTCGTGATACTTTTCTTCACATCCAATGCAATGGGAATGTTGACAAACAACAAGATTTGCTCCTGCATCAACAAACTTCCTGCAGGTTTCTCTTAAATCAGGTGAAGGATACTGATAGTGCTCTTTTCCACCATGATAAAGGACAATAACATAATCGGATTCTTGAGAAATTTCCTTCACTATATTAAATGAAGAAAATGCATCATATGGATTTGCTCCCCATTGATCATTCCTACAAATCGAGAATTCATGTTCAGCACAAGCAAAGACTGCGATTCTTCTTTTCTCTGTCTCTATGACAGATGGAGTCCCTGCACAAGAAACCCCTAACCCAGCACCTACATGTTGAATATGGTTATCATCTAATAATGTAATTGTTGACTCCAGCCCTTTTGCTCCATAATCCATGATATGATTATTTGCTAGACATAACAAATCCACATTAATCTTCTTATATAAACATATTGTCTCGGGAGGCGCTTTATAGGATGGTCCAGTTTTATCTATTTTTTCTTCACTATTAGTAAGGGGGCACTCTAAGTTAAATATTCTTACACTTGAACACTTAAGAATGTTAATTAGCTTAGTATCAAATACTTTTTCAATACTACCGTTTATAAAGTATTGTTCGTTTTCTTTTGTTGGTACGAAATCAGCACCAATTATTATGTTCATAATTCCTCCCTCAAACTCCTTTTCCCTATTTCTCTGATAGCGTAATCCAATCCCCAAAGACTTTATCCCATCTATCAGGGTTAAAGGGTATGAAACCTGATCCAGGAAAGAAAGTTATTTCACCGAAATATATTTTTTTATTAATAATGTAAAAATCAATCCTTACAAATGGATAGTTTTTGGCAAGCTTCTTTCCTAGTTCAATCATTTCCTCCAACTTCTCAGGTCGTTGTGTTTTCTCTATAGCATTTCGAGTATTACCTCGTTGAAAATCGAAATGTTCCCATTGTGGCGTGTAAAAATCATCTGTAAATCCATTTTCTCCAAATCTACCTTGTCCTACCATTATTGCTTTGCATTCTCCACTAAAATAGTGAAGTTTGTAATCTGTCAAGTCACCCTTCCCTGTGCAATCTTCCATATACTGTTCTGCAATAATTCGTGGTGTGGTGTTTTTATATGGCCATTCTCTTCCCCACCAATATTGATTTGAATGGAATTTCTTATTTAGCTTCTTGTAGGCACTTCTAGTATCAAATGTACTTTTGTCTTTACAGATAACAGTACTTTTAGAATCATGTGAGCATTTAAGTACAAATCTGTCAGGCAATTTAGAAATGTCGATTTCTTCTACTGAATCCCAAACCTCAAGCAACGGAATCAAATACTCTTCGCCTAAAGTTTCAGCAATATGCTTTCTAACAGTATATTTGTCTACCATCATTGTCTGAGCATTGTCTCTATTATGTATTTTTAACCATTGAAGCTTTTCATTAAACGTTACTGGATCTGATAAATTAATTTTCTTTCCGAATACAATCCTGTATTTTATGCGGATGTATGTTTCATCGTTTAAGAAATGAAAAAAACTTAAAATGTAAATTGCCACATCTTTCCAATGAGTAAGAGCATATTTAACGTTCACTGTAAAACCTCCCGATTCTCACATGGCATATTTGTTCTCAATGTATATTCAATCCATGAGCTACATATAATTATCAAACTCATAGACGCTTTCGAATAATAAGTTACAAATCCATAAGCGCCAAATGTAATCCAAAAATATAAAAATGCTATTAACCAATACATCTCAGTCTTCCTAATAGTAGAAAGCCTAATTAGGTTAATGACATAAGGTGTATAAAAGATAACGAAACCAATTATCCCAGTATTCATTAGTACTTCTATAAAATTATTGTGAGAGTATGTATTAAAGTACACATAGGAGCTATATATGCCCTCCCCTATAATCGGATGGTGTAAAAAAGCTTCCCATCCTACTCTAATAAACTCAAATCTTCCACTGTCAGTGCTATTAAAAGTTACATTACTTGAAAACCCGTTTAAAAATTGTGTCAATCTCCTATTTACCACTCCAAAAACTGGCAAATTATTTATCGTGTAATACAACAATACTAATACTGTAATTGCAATTATAAGACTCCTAATTTTTTTCAATGCAGATTTACTATCATTTGATGACGTTAAAAAAACCATAAATATTCCAGCAGCTAAAACAAATAACGCTTTTTTCGATCCACTTAACAGGGTAAATGCAGATGTCAAGATTATTATTGCTAAATTAACCCATTTAATCTTAGTAGCTTTATCTGCCCTGGTAAACATATAGCTTGATATAACTGCTCCATATGCAAATGATAATCCTACACTATTTGAATTTGATGTTGCGTCTCCAATTCTTATCGATTTTTCACTCTCTTGTATAACCCTAAATATATTTACCCCATAAACCGATAGCATGTAAAACAATTGGGCAATTGACGCTACCATAAATGCATTAAGAAAAAATCTGACGTCATTCTCTGATTCTATATTATCACATATGAAAAATACTATAATAAATGTAACCCAGTAGCTGGTTAATACTATTTTGGCCTTGACCTCAGGACAGATGGTATAAAACAGCGAGATTGAAAGAAGGAGACCATATATGAACATTGATGACAATTGAGCGGATTTTTTTATTCTAGGTCGTCTTATCCATTTATACCCGCATACAAGTATTACTGCACACAGTCCCAGTCTGTTTAGACTAGCATCTGTCACAACTATAAAAATGATAATATATAAAAACAAAATGCATTTTGCAAGTTTGTCAACATTCAATGTTAATCTCATTATTAAATCACCTTAAAGATATATATGGAATAAATGTGAGATAAACCAAACCCATTTTATTTTGTATATCGTATCAGATAAGCTGAAATGTACGATTCACAATCTTTACATCAGTCGACGGTTGTTAGTCTCTTTCAATTTTCGAAAACAAATCTAACCACATTGGCATAATTTTGTCCTCTGAGAATACATCAGTGATCCCTTTTGCCCTTTCTCCCATCTCTGAAGCTAAAGCAGGATTATCTGCATACATTATCATAGCCGTTAAAATGCCCTCAACATCTCCACAATCTACTAATAATCCATTATACATATGGTTTATTAATAGTTCTGCCCCTCCAGGGCTACATTTAGTAGATATACATGGAATACCAATTTCCATTGCTTCTATTAGCGCATTAGGAATTCCCTCGAAATCCGATGTCAGAACAAACATACTCGCAGTTTTTATTTCATCAATTACATTATGTATAGCCCCATGAAAAACTATTGACTTATCATATTCGGCTTTGAGTCTTAGTTTATCTTCATCGGGTCCATCACCATAAAAATGGAGTGTGTAATCTTTTTCTGCTAATTTAGACTCCAAAAAAGCTTGAATTAATAAATCTTGCCGTTTTTGGTATATATCTAATCTTGCAACATTTACGATTCTTTTATCACGAATTATTTGCTCTGTGTTTGCTCGAATTTTTACTACTGGATTTGGAATTATTGTAGATCGATCTCTAATTCTTGAACCATAATAATCGCGAGCACCTATTGTTTGAAATACATAATAATCTGCGAATAAAAAAGCCTTATTTGTTATTGTATTTAATAATCCTTTTCTCTGAGAACTGTGGTATGGATCCCCTCTCTGAGAAAACAATAGTTTTGTTTTTGTACCTTGACATGCTAACGCAAGCCTTAGCTGAGATGGAGATAGGAAAGCCACCGCAACATCATACTTGTTTTCTTTTATGAATTTGTGTAGATTAATTACAGTCCTAAGTATAGTCGTTTTGCTTTTTCCCTCTTCTTCCCACTTTTTATGAATATGTTTCACTTGACTTGACAAGGGTTGTAGTACTTCACAATTTCTATAAGTCAGAAAAATAACTTCATGTCCCGCGTTCACCAAGCAATTGGCAACAAAGGTCATCATTTTACTGGCTCCACCATACCCAATATTTGTATTTAGAAAAAGAATTTTCATGTTTCACCTTATCAAAGTAATTCTAAATTGAACTTCAGCCGGGGTGTACAGCTTCAGTTTTATTGCCATTCCTTTTAAAACCTGCCTAATGCATTGCTTTGGGAACATTCTCAATACTAATCTATCATAGTTCTCTCCTGCCTTAATTGCTTTAAAGAACTCACCACATTGCAAGGATTTCACGCTCGGATGGTTAAGTTGTCCATTAATGGAAATTGCTTTCTTTACTTCCAAATCCTTAAGTATCACATCAGATTCTGCAAGTAAATCTTGGCCCTTATCGGTCATGCAAAGAATCAGTGATAAGCCTTTTGTTAACTCATTTGTCAGTTCTGTTCCCCAGTTGTCCCCCAGAGTAAGATCAGATACACGTGATATGCATGCATATTTGCAGTTATAGCAGCCTTCTGTGTAATTTAGAGCATTAAGAAACGAAATTAAATATCGATCGACAGTACAATGTGCTGCAACAGAGTCTATACTGGATCCCTTTCTCCTCTTATTTCTGAATCGGATATCATTGAGTGACTCAATGTCTTCTCCATGTTGCTTTAAATACAACTTCAATAGTTCTACTGATGGAGTCCCATGACATATTAAGTCGATGCAGTACAACTTACCTTGCATATTTTCAGATACATAGTTTTTCAACGCGGCAACTTGACAAGGCAAACCAACAAAAAGAACCTTCTCATTCTTTTTTAGAAGTTTTGCCACGCTATCGTAAGCATCATATGGATTTGTCTTTACATATTTTGAACCTGCAAATCTGCGTGCTTCTTCAACGCTGTTTGTTGTGTGAAAAGCAAATTCGCCCTTATCAAAATAGCAGGAGCATACATATCCACCGCTCTCAATGAAATTACGAGTCAACGCTGCAGCAATCCCACCAGAGGATGAAGTCTTTCTTATTTCCGTATCATTTGCCCACCCCTGATGCCACTCAATAGGCTCGTTCTTCTGAACCAAATTATGATTTGGGCAAACTCGCTCACACATTCCACAGTGAACGCATAGCTCCTCGTTTATTTCAG
>AUXO012585527.1_pt1 | contig 10461 bp, 9 predicted proteins | sample 768731 | NCBI WGS metagenome assembly AUXO01 (sample SAMN02715735, study PRJNA202380) | gut metagenome | biome: sheep rumen | host: Ovis aries | place: New Zealand: Palmerston North | reverse complement strand
TTTTAGTGCTTCTTTTTAGTATAGAGAGTTTCGCCGCCGTAGTCGGAGACAACGATGGGTCTGCGTTTATCACAAAGGCTGAGTTCGACTCTATGAAAAATGACTTTCAGGACCAACTTGACCGCTATAACTCATCCCTTGATAATAAGATAGATGGGGCGATAGCGGCATATCTCTCAGGTATCGCTGTGCGTCATCGTCAACCTGTATCTTTGGATAGGGGATTAAATTATTCTTTCCCATTGGTTATGTGTGGGGACAATCAGTGGAATAGTGTGGAATTAGATTATTACAATGTATCAATACCAAAGATGGAGCAATTTAGTTACCAGTGGTATCATTGGTATATACATGGGGCTAGAGTACAGTTGAATGATAAATCTATGTATGTAGAAGGTGATCATGATCTGGATATTTCGAGCGTGCCACAAAAAGATTCAACCCAGCAAGGGCAACAAGTCTTTGCATCTGGGTTAATAGATAATGGATATGAATATCCTGGACAATATGGCTCGCTCAATTTAGTTTCCGACAAAGGTGAAAGACGGGTGTACAAGTCTGCCAGCCATGCTGTTTTTTCTTTGACGGACGAGGGATGGGGCAAGTTTCATCTTCTGGCGAAAAAGAATCTGGTCCTATCAGGAAAAAATGGTGGTTTTGATGGTGATGACGATGAGACGAAAGGCGGCTATCCGACTTTCCGCTTTATTGGTTTGGCGACCTCTAACTTTAATTGGAATGCAGGTGCTGATATATCTATGAAAGCCGATGCGACTAGACCGATTTGGACATCGGAGTGGTTGCCTGCTGCGATGCGTGGGTATAATGCAAACAATACTCCAGATATACGTCCGAATCAATCTGGTGCTATTACTGATATCCTTGCCGACTTCCATCAGAAACATGTAGACGGCGGGAATAGTCAGACGGGAACTTCCTGGGCTGAAGAAGTCTGGCCTGATAGACCAGCCTTTTTTGACCGAAGTAAGGCTGAAAGCTGTGTGATTACTACTGAATGGGATAAAACTAGCTCAAGAAAATATCTTTATTATGGAGACGCATACATGCCAGCAAATAAAGATTCCAAATGGGGCTTAATTGCTAATCCGACTGATCAACCAAATAAATATAAGATAGTGTATTTCAGTGAACATTCATCTTATCCAAAAAAATGGTTTATCCATAAATCAATCGCTCTTGATATGATCAGAATGCCAACATATACAGCTTTTGAGTTGTGGCCTGAGTGGCAAGCAAAATTGTATAGTAGCTATGTTTGGGAAACATCTGATAATTTCTCTGCATTGCCTGCTGCGCTCGTGATGTTCTATGATTCAAACGGAGAAAAACATTATTTTGATGAAGGTCTCTATCTTGGCAAATTTGACGCTGATGGTAGTGCTACTTTTAGGATCAAATTTAATGGAACCGCAGGAACACAAGTGCATTTTGCAATCAGCAAAAAGCCTTTTGGTTGGGACGCTAATGTTAGTGACCGTGAGAAGTTTTTGTATTATGATTTAGCAACTCCAACTAATAAAATTAATGTTGGGGCTGGTGGGGATGCAACGGTAACTGTTGATACAACTTATCAAATCGAGATTAATGATATTAATGCAAAAGATAAACTTTACATGATTTGGTATCCAAATGATTCTGATGATTATATAGAGTTAGACTCATTGACAGACTTTTATTATGAATCATAGGATGCTTATTATATTGCCTTTTAAAGTGTGCGTAATCTTGTGCGACTATAATGCTTGAAAATAATAAGGAATGCTGGCGAAGAGTTAATTACAACTCTTCGCTTTTTTATTGCCACATACTTACCCATATTTGGTGATGGTATTTTGTTGACTAAGTTTCCCTTATTTACTATAATATTTATATGAGATTTAGGATCCATAGCATAGACAGAATTTCGCGTCAATAATATGGATTGTGTGTTTTGATTTTGCATAAAACTTTAATTAATCTGGAGGATTTGATGAATATAGAAAGAACTGATGTAAGAAACATAGCAATTATAGCCCATGTAGACCATGGCAAGACAACTTTAGTTGATGCACTTTTGCATCAGTCTGGTATTTTTCGTGAAAATCAAGAAGTAGAGACTCGTGTAATGGATAGCAATGACCTTGAGAGAGAAAGAGGTATCACGATACTATCTAAAAATACTGCAGTTAATTATAAAGGTGTGAAAATCAATATTGTAGACACTCCTGGGCATGCTGATTTTTCAGGAGAAGTTGAACGTATACTTAAGATGGTTGATGGAGCCATACTTATAGTTGATGCATTTGAAGGGACTATGCCTCAAACTCGATTTGTATTGTCTAAGGCTCTTGAACTTAAACTTCCTATACTTGTATGCATCAATAAGATAGATAGACCTGAGGCGAGACCAGAAGAAGTTGTAGATGAAGTATTGGAACTTTTTCTTGATCTAAATGCAGATGATGAGCAACTTGATTGCCCATTTATATATATGTCAGCAAAGCAAGGTTTTGCAAAATTAAAATTAACTGATGAGTCAACCAATATGATACCACTTTTTGACACGATACTGTCTTATTTTAAAGCACCAAGTGGTGATGTAGACGCTCCTGCAAAGTTACTTATATCAACTATTGATTATAATGAGTTTGTAGGACGTATTGGTATAGGAAAGATTGAGCAAGGGAAAATTTCAGAAAATCAAGAGCTGATGCTTGTTAATCATCATGATGCAAGTAAAAAACAAAAGATAAAAATTTCAAAACTTTATGAATTTGAAGGTTTGGAAAAGAAGGAAGTGAAAGAATCAAAGCTTGGCTCTATAGTTGCAGTGACAGGTATAGAAGACTTACATATTGGTGATACATTGACAGATAGTAGTGATCTTACACCGATAGTATTTCAGAAAATAAGTGAGCCAACTATATCAATGTATTTCATGGTCAATGATTCTCCACTTGCAGGAACTGAAGGGAAGTTTCTTACTTCAAGACATATAAGAGATAGATTATTTAAAGAACTCAATACTGATGTAAGTCTTCGTGTAGAAGAGACTGATTCACCAGATTCATTTAAGGTATCAGGTAGAGGTGAGCTTCACCTATCTATCCTTATAGAGACTATGAGAAGAGAAGGATATGAATTTGCAGTTTCTAAAGCAGAAGTTATCTATAAAGAAGATGAAAATGGCAAAAAGCTTGAGCCAATGGAACTTGCATATGTTGATTTACCTGAAGAGTTTTCAGGGTCTGTCATACAGAAGCTTACAGCAAGAAAAGGCGTATTGAATGGTATGACTAAAGGTCAAGGAGAGTTTGTAAGGCTTGAGTTTTCTATACCAGCAAGAGGCCTTATAGGATATAGGGGAGAGTTTTTGACAGATACAAAAGGCACAGGAATACTCAATACTATATACAATGGTTATGGTCCATATCTTGGAGACCTTAGTTATAGACCGACTGGGTCACTTATCGCATTTGAATCAGGAGTTGCTGTGGCATATGGACTTTTTAATGCACAGGAGCGTGGGCTTCTCTTTATAGGACCTGGAGATAAAGTTTATAGCGGTATGGTAGTAGGACAGAATCCTAAAAATGAAGATATAGAAGTTAATGTATGTAAGACTAAAAAACTTACCAATATGAGATCGTCAGGTGCAGATGAAGCACTAAAATTAGTACCAAAAAAGATTATGTCACTTGAGCAGTGTCTCGAGTTTATAGATACAGATGAGCTTCTTGAAGTGACGCCTGTAAGTCTTCGTATAAGGAAAAAGATTCTTGATCCAACTCTTCGTAAACGCGCCAATATGAAAAAATGATAGACAATCAAAATAAAAATAAAATACTACCAAAAGTTTTGGCATGGATAGGTCTTGTCATCATCACTATATTTCTTTTTATAATTGCATATGCCATGATGACACAAAATGGAAGACTTGCACTTGCTTTTATTATAGGACTTATATTTTTATCTATAATATATGCGATAGGGATTAAGTTATATAAGGATGCGGTAGAATATAAAAAATTACAAAATAAAGAAAAAGAAAGAGAAGATTTTATAAATATAGCTAGTATTAATACTAAAAGTATATAATGGAGGATTGTATGTCAGGACATAGTAAGTTTAATAACATCAAACACAAAAAAGAAAAGGCAGATGCTGCACGTGGTAAAATATTTACAGTTATAGGACACGAACTCGCTATAGCTGTAAAAGCAGGTGGACCAGATCCGACAAGCAACTCAAAACTTCGTGATGTCATAGCGAAAGCTCGTGCCAATAATATGCCAAATGACACTATAGAAAAAGGCATTAAAAAAGCTGCAGGAAATATTGATGCAGTAAATTTTGAAGAGCTCACATATGAAGGTTTTGGACCATCAGGTGTCGCTATACTTGTCCGTGCACTTACTGACAATAAAAATAGAACAGGTGGCAATGTCCGCTCTGCATTTACAAAAGGGAATGGTAATCTTGGATCGCAAGGGTCAGTTGCATATATGTTTAAAGAAAAAGGTCAGATCATTATAGATAAAGAAGAGTGCGATAAGACTTCAGATGAACTTATGGAGCTTGTGCTTGAAAATGGTGCATCAGACTTTAATGAAGAAGAAGATTCGTATGAGATATTGACTGAGCCAAGTGATTTTTCAAATTGTCGTGAAGCTATAGAAAAAGCTGGGATACCAATGCTTGAAGCAGATATAACCATGATACCAGAGAATTATGTATCAGTGACTGATGAAGATGCGGTATATGGATTGAGAAAAACTCTTGATCTTCTTGATGAAGATGAAGATGTAAAAGCATACTATACTAATTGGGAAGAAGAATGATGAAAAAATACGACTATCTACTTGTAGGTGCAGGACTTTTTAACGCCACACTTGCAAGACTTATAAAAAAGAATGATAAAGATGCTAAAGTCCTTGTGCTTGAAAAAAGAAACCATATCGCAGGTAATATCTACGACGAAAAGGTAGAAGGAATCACGGTGCATAAATATGGCGCACATATATTCCATACAAGTGATATGGAAGTGTGGAAATTTGTCAATGAAGTGACAGATTTTAACCGATTTACTAATTCACCTATAGCAAATTATAAAGGAGAAATCTATAATCTTCCTTTCAATATGAATACCTTTGTCCGCATGTGGGGGATATCTACTATACAAGAGGCAAAGGAAATCATAGCAAATCAAAGAAAAGAGATAAAGCATGCACCAAGAAACCTTGAAGAGCAAGCTATAAGTCTTGTCGGTAGAGACATATACGAAAAGCTTATAAAAGGATATACTGAAAAGCAGTGGGGCAGAGATTGCAAAGATCTTCCAGCATTTATTATCAATCGAATTCCTGTAAGGTATACTTATGACAATAATTATTTCAATGATATGAAGCAGGGCATACCACTTAGTGGCTATACCAATATGATAGAAAAAATGTATGAAGGCTGTGATATAGAACTTGGAGTAGACTTCATAAAAGATAGAGATAAGTATAGTGCTGATACTATAGTATTTACAGGAGCGATTGATGAATTTTATGACTATAAGTTTGGAGAGCTTGAATGGCGAAGTCTTGAATTTGATGAAGAAGTGATGGGCGTAGAAGATTATCAAGGAAATGCGGTAGTTAATTATACAGATAGAGAGACTCCATATACAAGAATCATAGAGCATAAGCATTTCTTGTCTGAAGTTGCACCTTCAACTGTCATTACAAAAGAGTACCCAAAAGAATGGAAAAATGGACTTGAAAAATACTATCCTGTGAATAATGAAAAAAATCAAGAACTCTATAACAAGTACAAAGAATTTTCACAAAAAGATAGTATAATATTTGGTGGAAGACTTGGCATGTATAAATATTATGACATGGATAAAGTTATAAGAGAAGCAATGGATTTGTATAAAAATGATAAAAGGTTTAAGAAAAATTAAAATTGCAGTAGTTTTGATAGTGGCGATATGCATGAACCAGATTTCTTATGCTGGTTATTTTGTCGATGCATTTGGATTCAATCATTACTACAATGATAGCGATGGGAAACCTATAGTTGGCTGGCGATGGATGGATAGTAATGGCGATGGTCTTGCAGAGTGCTATCGCTTTAATATTGATGGAACGCTCGTGACTAATACTATTGTAAAAGGCAAAGAAGTAAATGATAAAGGTCAGTGGGTAGTTGACGGAGAAGTGCAAAGAAAAAATATAAATACAGGTAAGATTTATAGAGAAAGAGCGACAGTAGTAAGGGTTGCCACTGACAATGAATATATGGATCTTGGTACGAGATCTACTGTAAGACGAATCAATGCTACAGGAAAAGACATAGAGATTTCTACAATGTCAGGCATAATAAAGTTTGATGGACCAGAAGGAAAGTTCGTAAGGTCTTCTGATAGTATCTTGTATGGTAAAGGTACTAAAAAAATTATAGAGAAGAGACCTGTGGCTACAAGTAGTTCTTGGGGCATAATAGCTGATGCAATGAAAGAAGAAGAGATAATCTATCTAACTTCTACAGAAAGTATAATTGCTGGTAGAGATATGAGGAGGCATAAAACAGCATCAAATAAATATACGGAAAAAGCTGACAATGTAAAAATATATGGTGGCGGTGTATGGAATGATGTCATGGTGCTTCAAGGTAATGGAGCTTATGTAAAGTTTAGCACAAGTGATACGAAAGCAAAAAAATCAAAATATAAGGCTAACTATTTTAGAGCAGAAGTAGCACATCAGACTCATGGTGAGTCGACATCGGATACATACTGCGGTTTAGAAGTATATCTCAATGGCAAATCAGTAGAGATATTTGATCAATTTTGTGATGGAGAACCTGAAACCATAGAAATGTGGCTTGATGAAGGGGAAAGTACGGTTGAGTTTAGAGCTGTAGTTACTGGTGATGCGCCAGGACGAAAGATATACATAAGAAATGCAAGATTTAGACAGACAAGTGAAAGCGAAGATGATTAAAATATTTACAATATATAGTATTTATGATAAAATAGAGAAAGCTTTGTGATATAAGCATATTGAAAGGAGAGCATATGGGAGTATATTTAATTGGCGGATTTAATTTACCAGGTGGACAGTCAACCGTCATGGTTGTGTATATAATATTTTTGATACTTATAATGTATTTCTTGATGATAAGGCCACAGAGAAAAGAAGAGAAGAAAAAAAGAGAAATGTTGAACTCGCTTGCAATTGGTGATAGTGTACTTACTACAGCAGGATTTTATGGCATAATTATAGACATGACACCAGATACAGTAATTGTAGAGTTTGGTAATAATAAAAACTGTAGGATTCCGATGCAGAAGGCAGCAATTGTAAAGAATGAGAAACCAAATTACAAAGTTCCTACTACAACAGAATCAAAGTAAATTATATGGACTCGTTTAGTAAACGAGTTCATTTTATATGAGGCTTGCGTATGTATGTAAATGAAAAAGTGTTGATGGCGAAAAGTGATGACAAGGAGTTTTATATCTTGCCAAAAATGATTAATCGTCATGGTCTTATTGCAGGTGGTACAGGGTCAGGAAAGACAATCACGCTTAAAGTGATGGCAGAAAGTTTGTCTGCAATGGGTGTCCCAGTTTTTTTATCTGATGTAAAAGGAGATCTTGCAGGTATGTGTCTTCCTGGTGCTGATACTTCTGATATGCAAGAAAGAATAAAAAAATTTTCGCTTGATAAGTATGGATTTACATATCAAATATTTCCTACAGAGTTTTTTGATATAGATAGAAGAAAAGGACTACCAATAAGAACAACCATAAGTAATTTTGGGCCAACACTTCTTTCACATATATTTAATCTTAATGCGACTCAGTCAGACATACTCAATGTAGTATTTAAAATTGCAGATGATCAAAATTTGCTTTTACTAGATCTTAAAGACTTAAAAAAGATGCTTGAATATATAGCAGACAATGTAAAAGAGTTTTCTCGCATTTATGGCAACATTACAAGACCAAGTATACAATCTATAGTTAGAGCTATGGTATCTCTTGAAAGTGAAGGTATAGATATGCTTTTTGGCGAACCAGAGCTTTCACTTTCTGATATTATAAAGACAGATGCAAATGGCAAAGGATTTATCAATATACTTCATAGTGAGTCACTTATATTAAGACCAAGAGTATATGCAGCATTTATGCTCTGGTTTATGTCAGAAGTTTACGAGTCTATGCCTGAAGTAGGAGACCTTGATAAACCAAGATTTGTATTTTTCTTTGATGAAGCACATTTACTTTTTAAGGACTCTGATAGTGCACTATTAAAAAAGATAGATCAGGTGACAAAACTTATAAGATCAAAAGGAGTAGGGATATATTACATAACTCAAGATCCGATAGATATACCGGATGGAGTATTGCAGCAGCTTGGCAATAAGATTCAGCATGTACATCGTGCATATACAGCAAAAGATAAAAAGAATCATAAAGCAATATGTGATAGTTTTAGAGAAAATAAGGATATAGATATTTCAGAGATTTTGGAGACGCTTGGGACAGGGGAAGCTCTTGTATCGTTTCTTGATGAAAAGGGAGCACCGAGTATAGTTGAGCCAGTGAAGATACTTCCCCCACAAAGCAAGATGGGTACGATAGATGATAACGAAAGAGATAAAGTTATAAAATCATCAGAGAACTTTATAAAATATGATAAAGAAATTGATAGAGAGTCAGCGTATGAGATACTTACAAAAAAGATAGAAGAGACAGAAAAGCTATATGAAGAAGAAAAAGATAAGGAAAAGATAGAAAAAGAAGAAAAGAGCGTAAAAAAGCAAGTTGAAAATGACGAAAAGCAAAAGAGAAAGACAGAAAAGGCTATCAATACAGCTATAAAAAGTGTAGCGAGATCAACTGGTAGTACTTTGGGTCGTGAGATCACGAAGTCTCTAACTGATTCTATATTTGGTAATAGTAGTGCAGCAAAAAGAATAGCAGGAAATATAGGTTCAGCAATTGGTAGAAATATTTTAGGAACTTTACTTAAAGGATAGGAGAAAATATATGAGTAGAATAAAAACAATAGGAGTTTTAACAAGTGGCGGTGATGCACCAGGTATGAATGCAGCAATTCGAGGTGTGGTACGCTGCGCTGTCAACAATGGCATAAGAGTTCTTGGATTTGAAAAAGGATACAATGGACTTCTTGAAAATGAGTATCGTGAGATGGATAAAAGATCTGTATCAGATATAGTTGATAGGGGCGGCACTATACTTTTTACAGCAAGATCAAAAGAGTTCGGAGAAAAAGAAGGAAAGCTTAAAGCTATAGAGATATTAAAAAAAGATGGAGTAGATGCTCTTGTCGTTCTTGGGGGTGATGGTTCCTTTACAGGAGCAAGAGACATGTCTAATTTAAGTGGTGGAGCAATCAATGTAATAGGTGTCCCTGCTACGATAGATCTTGATATAGCATGTTCGGAATACACGATAGGTTTTGATACAGCAATCAATACTGCGATGGAAGGTGTTGATAGGATAAGAGACACAAGTACATCACACGAAAGATGTAGTATTGTTGAAGTTATGGGAAGAAATGCTGGCTATATAGCAGCTTATACTGGTATATCTACAGGAGCTGAAGAGATAATTATTCCTGAGTACAATGAGTATGGTGATATCAATAAAATTATAACTCGAGTAAAGATAGCCAATAAAAAAGGAAAGAAACATTATATTATTATCAATGCTGAAGGTATAGGGCACTCTTCTGATATGGCAAAGATGATAGAGACATCTACAGGCATAGAAACTCGTGCAACTATACTTGGTCATCTACAAAGAGGTGGATCTCCAACTTGTAAAGATAGAGTATATGCATCTATCATGGGATGTAGAGCTGTAGAAGTGCTTATAGAAGGAAAGAAAAATAGACTCATCGTATATAAAAATGGTGAGTTCACTGATGTTGATATTAATGAGGGGCTTGCTGAGAAGAAAACTTTTCCACAATATTTTATAAGGACGGCGGAAGAACTTGAATCAAAATAATGGCAACTTGATTCCAATCATAGTATCAAATTCATATATTAAAAAATATTATATGGATGCGAGACTTGAAAAATTACCAAGAGAAGTAAAAGATACTTTGAAGATTACATTTGTAAAACTTACTGAAGAAGTAGGTGGTGTGCTTGAAGTTATTTTTGACAATACGAATTATGAAATCTTTACAAAGATAGTAAAAAATGATGACGATCTTGCTTTTGATGAGATCAATGCAGAGTATAAGTTGTCAAAGATTGAAAAAGAAAATGAAAAGCTTTTTGATGACATAGCGACATTTTGCAAATTTAAATTCAACGGACTTGTTTAGCATAAACGATAATGATGGGCATAAATTGTAGTAATGATAATAAATCGTAGGGGCGAGCGCCCGAGCGGAGCGACAAAGTGCCCTTGGGGTGCATTGCGAGCCC
>AUXO016448192.1_pt1 | contig 10462 bp, 15 predicted proteins | sample 768731 | NCBI WGS metagenome assembly AUXO01 (sample SAMN02715735, study PRJNA202380) | gut metagenome | biome: sheep rumen | host: Ovis aries | place: New Zealand: Palmerston North | reverse complement strand
CTTTAAATAAAAAGTTCGATATGCCCAATACAATTGGGGGTCTTCTTCCCAAAACTCTTCACTGGACATACCGAACATAATAGCACTAGGGAATAATTCTTTTAGATAGAAATCAGTATAAGAATTATATCTGTTTTCTTCTACTTCTGTGGTCGTAGTGCTGGTAAGTTTTTTATTGGTTTATTTCTTTCTTCAATTTTATCTTTATTTGCATCTTCAATCATTTGGTTAGCAAGTTGATATAATTGTTCTTCACCATATTCGTCAATTGCATCATCATACCATTTATTTGCATCACTAACACTTAATTTATGGTTTGTATATAATGCAATCCAATAAAATCTTCTAAATGTTTGAGAAACAGAGTTTTTATCTTGTTCCATTTCTTCTTCATTAAGACTTTCTAATCCTTCAAACGGATTAGCATCGTCTTTTAATTCAACATTTTTAAATAAAACCTCGTATTTTTTTCTTATTTCTTGAGATTTTTTTAATTCTTCTTCACAATACTTTTCCCATGCAATAAGACCTTTTCTATTTAAGAATAAGGTATAATCTACACCTTTAACATTTATAATTTCTTGACTAATTTCTTTCATTTAATTTTCCTCTCTTTCTTTCACTCTTATTATTCTTCAACTGTAACAGCAATAGTTCTATATGAAGTTGCTTCATTTGTAGCACTTGTTTCTAATTGAATTAATGTATTACCAGCAGCAACACCAGTGATAGTTAATTTACCATCAGTGTAAGTAGCAGTTGCAATTGAAGGTGCTTTTGATGTAGCAGTAACTGTTGCACCAACACTTGTTTCAATCATTACATCAATAGTTCCTGTTGGTGCTACAACAACATCAGGAAGTGGTGAAGTAATAATTGCAGTTTGTTGAACTAAATCACGACAATCGTCAACTGGTTCATCATCTGCACTATTTACAGTAATAAACATTTGACCTTGAACTATGCCATCAACACTTAATGCACTTCTACCAAATTGCATTGTTCCAGTATATTTTTCTCCAACATTGTCTGGATTTCTTTCAAGAAATGAAATTGGTTTTCCTGCATATTTCTTTAATTGAATTATGTTATCTCTATGATAATTAAATGTGTAAGTTTTTTGTTCATTTGTTTGTAAACCTTCAACTTCAGTAACAGAACTATCACTTAAAACTGTTTTTGCTTGAGTTGATGGTGCACCTTTTGTTTGAGGCATATCTGCTACTGGTATTAATAAATGATATTTTGTATCATCACCAGTTTTAATACAAAGACATGCACCTTTTGAAATGAAACCTTTATCAGTATAATATCTTTCCATATTTCTTTCTCCTTTTCTTATAATATTTTCATATTCCAATTATTTAATCTTGCTTCAAATACCGATATGTAACGATTAACATTAACGTCTATATATTCCCCTCTATTAGCAGTAATTCGATTAAATCCTATTTGATTAAAGAATTTAAATGTTAAATCCTTTAATTCATTTATCACCGTTCTTGCTGCATAGGTTTTTATTTCACCATCAATTTTAATCTTTACATCTTTAGTATAAATATCAACTTGATATAGCAAATTATCTACATATTCTGTTCTATCAAGTGTTTTACCCATACCATACATAGTATTATTCGCTTCTCTTATGACGATTGTAGGAAATTTAGAAAAAGATTGGGGTGTATCAGGTAATATTGTCTTATTTTCTTCCAATATTTCTCCAAAAATAGAATTGTTAATCATATATTGTTTATACTCTCTTACAATTTCACTTTCGATGTCCATAATACTCCTCCAATCTTATAATGATTTAGAACTTTCATTTACCCAATATTCGCTAATCCAATCGTATATCTTTTTTTCAATTACTTTAACTAATTTATAAAATATCATACGACCACGAATACCATTTGTCCAATATCTTTCTCCACCTTCATCATAGTAATACCAACCTCTATAACCATGATTATTTACATCATATTCCCAATCTACAACTTCTTCTTGATGCTCTGTTGTTGCACCAGTATACCCCATACCATACTCTATCAATTTTGCAAGTGATAAAGTCATGTTAGGGTATTTTGATTTTGCCTCATCAGTCATTATTTTAGTGCTAACATCTATTGTAGCATCATTATATATTGTAATTGTGTTTTCATTATCATTTATTTCATAATGATTACTAGACATATAAGTTATAATTTCTTCAGTGCTAATACCATATTGAATAGTAGATAATTCTATCATTTGTATTTTTTCTAATTCTTTCATACATTTGATTGCTAGATATTTTCTAAATTTTTGAGTATTTAAACTTCTTTTTATAGAAGATAAATGATTTTCTAATTCCTTCAATCCTTGTTTATTTAAATTATAATGGTATACTTTGTCCATTATTCTTCATCTTTTTTATTTGACATGAAGATTGGTTTCTTTTTCTTTTCAACTAGTTTCCAACCTATTGTTTCATAGTCTGGAACTAGATTAATTGGAACATTTTTTTTGATAAGAACACCATCTTCATTTTTTATTTCCATTTCTACTTCGTTCATAATACAATTCTCCTTCCTATACTAATTTCTTAAAATAAAGTCTTATTGCAACATTTTGATTTCTAACTGCAAATATGCGATAATCAGCATTTTCACCATTAATGTTTTCTCCTTCTGGTGTAGTGTCAATATAAACCAAGTCAAATTCTTTAAACCTACCTTTATATTTTGCTTTTGGTATAACTGCAACAAGTAATCCTGTTTCGTTTTCACCAAATTCTTTTGTATCACTACCTTTTTGAGATGGTTGAACATTAAACATGTATTTTACTGGTTCATCATATTGAGTTATTTCGTTTTCATCGTCATCATATATAGATGGCAATTTTTTAGCAATATATATTTTGCTCTTATAATTAAATACTCTTTGGGTTTCGTTCATTGAGTTCACCTACTCCCCATCTTCCTCTTCTACTATTGGTTCTCTAATTATTGAACATCTTTTTGGAATTCCTGCTCTTGGTATTAATTGGTTCATTAACCAATGAGATAAACCATCACTTAATTTAGTCCAAGAAAGTCCATTTTCTGCATAAGCAGTAATGCCTTGTTTATCTGCTAGGTTATATAATTCGATGCAACATCTAATTAACCAATTATTATATTGAGGAGGTATTACATAACTTGAGAAATCCTCAAAAGGAAATAATTTGCCTAGCATTATTTGTTTACTATCTTCTAATAAAGAATTTAACATGTCATCATAGTTTTCTTGACTTATATGTATATCTTCATCATAAGGTATTCTTTTCTTTAATTCTACTATTAAAGGGTCTTCAACAACAGGTTCATCATCAGTTGGTTCTTCAACTGGAGTATCGTCTGTTGGGTCATCAGTAATAGGATTATTTAAATCATCATCGGTCATATTATTTCCTCCTTAAAATCTATTTGCTTTTTTTTGCTTTTAATTCTTTATTTTCTTTAGTTAGTTCTTCAACTTTTGCTTTTAATTCTTCTATTTGGGAAAGTAGATTTTTGTATTTTGCTTCTTCTTCTTTTTTTGCACTAAATTGTTCAATCATATATTCAACATTTAGTTTTCTATACATTTCTTCATAAGTGTATTTTGGTTTGTTTTCAACTTCTATTTCGTTTTCTTTATCAATTGACATTGAACCATCACAACCAAATTTTATTTGATATGCAACATCACCATCAATTTGATATGCTTTTCCTTGTTCAATTATATACATAGGATTTTACCTCCTAACCATTAGAAACAAGTTTTCCAAGATAGATATTTTTTGGTTTGTAAACAATTGACCAGTTTGCACTTGTAGTAATTTGTGCATCAGTTGGAGATATAGGTAAGTTTGCCATTTCAAAACTAAATCCATAAGGTAAAATAGTTTCTCTATATCTTGTTGCTAAACAATCCATACCACCATTTTTAACTTCATCTCTCCATTGAGAAGATGGGTGGTCAACTGGTGCTTTAGCATAACCAATAGTGCCTCTACCAAATACATAAGTTGTATATTCCATAGCATTTGTTGTGCTATTTGTAGCATGTGGAACTTCATCACATACTAGAACTAGCATATTACCACTACGTCCAACACGAACATCTCTTTCTTGACCGTTTGCATCATTGTATTTGAAGAACTCTAATACATTAAATTGAGATAATCTATTAGCAACTACACTGTGCATGATTGCTAGTGCATAGTCATCAGCAGCATCTCCATTTGCTTGAACTGCTAAATCTCTTAATGTAGTTAATGATATTTTATTAGCATCAGTAACTGTTGATGTAGCAGATGCAATATTCATTTTATGATTTTCCCAATCTGCGAAATCACCTGTTCCAGTAATTCCAAATATTGCTTCTAAAATACCAATAAGTAATGTTTGACGTTTTTTTGCTTCCCATTTTTGAATACGATTTAAAATGTTACGCATAGGGTCAGCACTTGAGAAATCAGTAACGAAGTCTCTATCTGTCCAACCTTTTGTTCTTCCCCAAACAACACCGTGCATTTGTCCTGCAGCATCTACTTCTTGTAAAACAATATCAGTTTTACCATCATAATTTGTATAGTTTCCATCGTAGTCAGTATAGAAAGGTTTTGTATAGAAATTACCTCCACCTGCTATCATATTTGCGATTTCACTATCTTCAACCATAACACCACTTTCTACTAGAACAGTTGATGTAGGGTCTTTTTCACTTGTATATGCTCTATTAAAGATTTCTTCGTCATAATAATAACCTAAACCAGTAGTAGAACTATCAATTTTCTTTGCCATTTTTTAATTCCTCTCTTTCTAATTAAATAAATTATTATATTCTTCAGCATTTTCTCTTTTCCACATCATTTGGTCAGTCATAGACATCTTGTTAAACTTTTCAGCAGTCATGACATCACTTTCTTGTGGAATATTTGTTGGTGTAGGTTTCACATTAAGGTTTGCGATTTCTTCTCTAGTCTTTTTAATTGCTAAATCTTTAACTGCTTCTAATTTAGTTTTTAATAAGTTAGCATTACTAATAGTAATGTTTTCATCATCACTAACTAAACTATTAATTAAAGTATCGTCAACATCAAGACCTGCAAGAATATCTTTCGCTTTAGCAGTATTGTAAATTCTCTTTGCATTTGCTAGATATTTTTCACTCTCTGCCTTTTCCTTCTCTAATTTTTGTTGTTCTGTTAGATTTGCTTCATTAATAGCATCTAATTGCCTTTGAAGTTCTTCATTAGAACCTTTAGAAGTTTGTAATTGACTTTTTAATGTTTCATTTTCTTTATTAATACCATGAAACGTATTTAAAATGTCCGTTACTTGTTCCTCTGTGTAACCTTTTGCCAATAATTCTTCCCTCTTCATACAATTCACTCCTCTCATACAGTAATTTTACGGTTTACCAACCATTGAGAATAATTTTGGGTCGCATAGTGGGAGTTGCACCCACCGAATACTCTAATTTGCGATATAAGATAGTCAAGTTATTGGTCTTGACTATCAATCGTTTCTTTATTTTTTATTTGATTATTTTGTGCTTGAACTCTATTTTCATCACTTATTCTAGGGTCATTAGTTGCATCAACATTTTCTTCATTTGAATTTATATTACCTTGATTACTTTGATTTCTACTTGTTTGTTTACCAAATAGTTGTTCTTGTTGAACACTAACACTATGAGGGTCATTAAATAGATTAACAATGCTATTAGCAATTTCTCTTGGAATATCACATGCGTATAAGTTCATTAGACCTTGTGTCTTTGTTAATAGATTATCTCTTTGGTCTATTTGTAATTTATTTTCTATATCACTAACTTTTAAAGTTTTAATGCCACTCGTGTTATTTGCTTTACATACTTCTAATATGACTTTTAACTTCTTACTATCATGAAGTCTAATCATGTTTTCATCACCAGTAGCACGAATACCAGCACTTGTAAATCCTTGACCAGTTAGTTTTGCCTTACCAGTATCACCATTTTGCATTTGTCCATCATCACTTGCTCTTGGAATACCTAATATGCTATGTAACGCATCTAATAATCTATCGTAATATGCTTGAGTATCAGCAGAATTAAGTCTTTGTTGTAATAAATCAACACTTGCTTGTTGTCCATCAGTTGAACTAATACTTACAGCACCTAATTTTTTAATTTCTTCAATGTCTTCTTCATCAACAGAAGCATTTTTAAATACCATAATAGCATTAACATATTGTTCAACATCATCAGCATCTAAACTCTCTAAATTGTTTACACTGTCAAATAAGTCTTTCCCTATCTCAACTAGTGAAATTCTTCTAGGGTTTAAATAACTTTCAATAATTAAGTGCTTATTATATAAAAGTGGAGTTTCTTTACCAACTCTTTGTAATGTTCCACTTTTATCATTGTATGTAATAACTTTATTTCTTAAATATACTTGATATTCGTCATAATAATGTGGTTCATATACAATTTCTTTATTGTCTTCTTTACTAGAGACAGTATAATAAACCATTTGAGTGCATATATAAGCAAATAATTGCTCATTTCCTAATCTACTTGAATAAACAACTTCAGTATCTTCTGCAGGACAATTTATTATTTCAAATGGTGCTTCATCGTCTTCTAATTCTTGATTTGCTTTATCACCATCTTTATTTATGTAAGTAAATCCTCTACCACATACTAAATCATCAAAATAATCATTAGCATCTTTAACGGTTTTACCTTCATAACCTACATATTTATTCAATAAAGATATTTCTTCACTGCCTGTATCATTTCTTTGAACATATTGTATAGGACGTCCTAATAGATAGTTCTTTTTAAAATCGACAAATGCCCATGCCCAGTTTTCAACGATTTTATTATTAATTTCTTCTCTGGTTTGCTTTATTTTGTCTTTTATATCTTGGTCGCCATATACATAATCTTTTAAATAAATTGTTTCAGTTCTATTTTTTTGATGTAATGGTGCAGAATTGTATAATATTTCAATAATTTTAGCATCAAGGTCTTTACCCTCTAATGCAAGTAATTCTTTTTCACTAATATTTGCTAATATAGTGGTTCTACCATACGTTTTCAAATAATCACCACCTCGTATCTTCAATTTACAAGTATCATAAATGTAAATAAATGTCAAGTATTATTTTAGAAAGGTCTTCTTATTGCAGTAACACTTCCACCCTTAAAAGCATTGTTTACAAACACTTGAGATGCTAAACATAAACTATCTGGACAGTCATCATGTGGATTTCTACCACCTAGATTATATGTAGTTAAGTCGTTCATAAATTTTCCCATTGCACTTTGAGGTGCTACTATTTGTTTAGCAGGGTAAACAAATCTTTGAACTATACTATAACTTTGGTCTGTTATTCTTGCCTCTTTATTTTCATTATTCCATTTTTCAGTTATCTCGCAAAAAGTTGCACCTAATTCTTTCAACTTCTTTTCTAGGTTTTGCTTCAATTCACTTGTGGCATTACTTTCGATTACAAGTTTTATGATATGATGCTCTATAATTTTTTCTACTATATCGTCATATAAGTCTTTTGTTGCTCTTTGAGTATAAATGCAATCTTCTAAATAAAACATTGATAAATCATCTTCATCTATACGTCTAAATATAGGCATAGAGAAAAAATCTCGACCAGTCTTACGAGTTGCATCTATTACAGCATAACGACCTTCATAAATAGATTTTGGTAGTTTCTCGTATGTCTTTAATTTAGTGTAAGAGAATACTAAACTTTCAGGGTCAACTGGTCTTTGTTGAAAGTTAGTTTCAAACAAATACTCTGGCATTTTTGATTTTTCACTTAATATTTCTTTTGTAGTTCTTAATTCTGGGCATGTAGATAATCCTGTTTCATAATCTAATGCTGGAACTCTAACTACTGCAACAGTCTCGTCTTCATTAACCCATGTATATTTATATTTAGTGCTAGGTTTCATTTTATAAGTTTTATTAATATCACCTATAACTAATGATATAAAGTCGCCACTTGCCCATAATGTTCCACTTATTACTATTTTAGAGGGTTTATTTTGAACAAAACGTTTATTCCATACAGTTTGGAACTTATTAAAATAATACTCATTTTGTGCTTGGTTCATTGCCTCTTTATAATCTGGGTATAAGTCATCAATATGTATTCTTTGACTTGCTCTTGAACCTACTACGTTTGAATTAATTGTAGATGCGTAATAAGATGCCATTAGTTTGCATTGTTTTAATTTCCACTCGGCATCAGTTTCTTTCAAAAAAAACTCTTTATCGTCTTTATCGTATTTTAATTTGCCAAATACTTGACCAAATTCTTCGCTTTTTATTTCATTTCTAACTGTATTACTACCACCATTAACTATTCTTTCATTAGAACATAAAGATAATACAGTTCCAGTAGGGTCAACACCAAAGTTCCATGCTTCACTTATTTTTTCTGTAAATGTTTTACCATAACCTGATGGTAAACACGCAACTAGCATACGAAAATTAGGATTTAAAGCAATTTCTTCAAGATAATGAACATAACCCCTTAAAATATTATATCTAGGTGTAAAGAACTTCTCTTTCACTGGAACTTGCCACTCTCGATATATTAAATAATGCTCTAAACATACCCTTGAAGACATACGAAATGCGTTATATAAGACATCATTGTATCTTGCCTTATTATTCTTATCAACTTTGATTAAATAGTTTAATAGGGGTATAAAATGCGTTTTACTAATGTTTCCTACATATTCTTCTTCTTTTTCATAAAGATTACTCATCATTATGTTTAAGTCTTCTATCATTTCAAATGCTTTATTCATCGGTATTTTGTCTTTTGGTGGTATTTTTTTACTAAAATTAGTCTCTAAAATAGCAAAATACTTGTTTATATAGTCTTTATAATTAACTTTTGTTATCTTACTCATTATTTATCACCATATTTTTTTATAAACTTACTATAATTATCAATATTTCCCATTATTTTGCTTTCATTTACTTCTTTTTTTATGTTTATATTGACTTTTGGTGCAACTTTTTCTTCCATTTCGTTCTGTGATTTCAATTTAAACAACGTTATTCTCTCTTTTAACTTACCTAATTGTGCCATAGATATATTAAACTCTTCTATATCGTTATATATCTTCTCGACCACGTTTGATAGGTTCTCGTCTTGAGAACTACGCATTTCTTGGAATTGTTTTAGAGAAATACCTATTAATTTGCAAAATAATGTTAAAGAAGATGGGAAATCACCTATATTATCGTTAATTTCAGTCAATAAATACTCATAATATTGGTATAATTTCGCCAATTCTTGTGCAGAATAGTCAGGATTTGCATCGATAGGCACTAAACTCTTAAAAAATGTGTTTGAAATTAAAATAGGATTGACATCTACATAGGTATCTATAGGATTTCCTACCTTATCAAAGACCTTTTTAGTATGTTTTTCAACATATTTACTCATTAATTCACTTGATTTCTTTTTAGCAACTTCTATTTCGTTTTTCATACTCTCTCCTTTATCTTGAAAATATCATATTTGACAAAAATAAGCAAATCTACATATAATTTTAGTATAAGGAGTGAATATGATAATAGAAATACCTATAACACCACGAACTAAAAAAAATTCTTCTAGGGTAGTATATGTTCATGGTAGAATAATGGTAATACCTTCAAAGAATTACAAAGATTATGAAAAGGCATGTAAAGATTACATACCAAAAATAAATGACCCAATTGATTACCCAGTTAATGTTAAATGCACATATTATATGCCTACAAGACGTAGAATTGACCTTGTGAACCTGATTGAAGCATCAATGGACATATTAGTTAAATACAAAGTTTTAAGCGATGACAACTCGAATATTGTTGTCTCACATGACGGTTCAAGAGTTTATTATGACAAAGATAATGGCAGATGTATTATTGAAATAACAAAAAAAGAGAGTAATTAACTCTCTTTTTTATTTTCTTTCTTTACATTTTCATAATGTATATAATCTAAAGTAGAATAATTTTTTGTTACATCATAATTGATTATCGTTCCACTTTCAATTGTTGCATTAATATTTATTGATGTAACATTTTCAATATCATTACTAATATCATCTGCTCTTTTTATTAAATCTTCTCCTATTGACTTAATACACCTTGATAATTCTTTGTTAATAGTTGTCATTATTTATTCTCCTCATCAATTCTTTCTAATTGTCTTATAATTTTAGCATTTGCTATTCTATTTATATAATCTTTATCAATACGATAATATTCTTGAAATTGATTTAACATAACTAATACATCAGCAATTTCTTCTGCTATGTGTTGTTTATCTATTTCTATTATTTTTTCTGTTGCGTCCAAACTATTATAATCAATTTCTCTTGTTATTATTGCTTCATTTAATTCAAATACTTCACTTTGGAAATATTTTAATTGTTTCAT
>AUXO016135146.1_pt1 | contig 10463 bp, 9 predicted proteins | sample 768731 | NCBI WGS metagenome assembly AUXO01 (sample SAMN02715735, study PRJNA202380) | gut metagenome | biome: sheep rumen | host: Ovis aries | place: New Zealand: Palmerston North | reverse complement strand
AGCAGGACGTATTGCAAAACAGAAAATATGCCAGAAAATACGGCATGGCTTCTTCACCGAATAAGGCCATATTGAGAGGCCAGCCGATAAATAAAGTATTCGTATTCGCTACAGCCGCAACAAAACTGCCATGACGGCCAGCCGGAACATGCGTCATGCGGGCCCAGATCCAGCCCAGGACATACCAGGCGATCACTCCGACAGCGACCAGTGTAAACCCTTCTGACAATTGGCGCACCATACTGAGGGACATGTATTTCATCATAGATACGAAAACAGCAGCCGGCAATGCAATATTCATGATGATTTTTGAAATATCATTGCCAAAGGAATCGGACAAATACTGTTTCTTCTCCAGCACATATCCCGTCAGAATAATGAGTAATATAGGAATAATACTTTCTATCGATGCTGTAAAGGCCATACGAGTCTCGTCCTCCCGGAAAATTGATGAAATCACATTAGCTATTATAGTATATTTATGATGTTTGTCCAGAAAAAATCAGTATCTTAGCATACTAATATATCAATCATCTATGTTGCCTTACGTATACCCTGTCTGGCCGCATACAACAAAACAGACAAATATGATTTCATAATAAAGAGCTGCCCCATCAGGGATATCCTGGTGTGACAGCTCCGCATTTCATTGTTTCTTACTATTGCCAGTTTTATAATCGATGGTAATCCCTGGCTGGTTATTATAGACAAAGACATTGAACTTGATGCCAGCCCCCTTGTCTTCTACCGACCATGCCTCCATCTGTACCCCGCGGGCAACGAGATCATTGCCGGAAAAAATGGGAGTTACCCGGTACAAAACGTGATGATTCGTTTCTTTAATGTAATCGGCTACCATATTTTCAAAAGGAAGCATACCTTCGACGTTGAGATACCGCGTACCTGTGATCAGATTTTTAGGATTGGCATTTTCTGCTGTCAACTGATATCCAATAAGGTGACAGCGGTTGTACAGATATTTCCCATCGACATTATCATACTTGGCCAGATGCCATCCGCTTGGTTTGACACTGCCTATGGCACCCCTTTTTTTGGTAGGCATAAGATCTTTTCCTATATTGGCATAGGCCGGACCGCAACGTCCCAGTGAATCAAGCTCACTGTACCTTTCAAAAGATTTCTTCGTCTTGTCTTTGTCAGGAAAATCAGGAACATTATTATGGATGACAACATACGGCTTCCCTGAAAATGCCGGAATGTTAGAAAGATCAAACGATTCTTCCTTATTTCCCTTAACTTGTACAGTCTGATTCTGTACCTTCTTTTCATGCGACGATGTCTTCTGTGACTGTCCGCAAGCCGTAAGAATAAGGCAAAAGGCAAGCAGCAGCACCATCAGTATCTTGGTCAGATGTCTCATTTTGCATATACCTCTTCTGTAATAGTATCATGGGAAAATCCCGAAAAGTCATGACTTTCCTGCAACCTCCAGGGACTTTCCAGGGTAATATCAAAATACATGTCAGACGGATAGGCCCTGTTCCAGCGGAAAAGAATGATTTTTTCGATACGATCTGCATAGGGAAGGACTGCCTTATCTTCAACAAAGCAGAAATCGCCCTGGCCAGCCTGATTCAAAAAATCGTCGTCAACGTGGATCCGGTCCGCCGCTTCTGTGAACATGGACGCAGAATACGCATCCATCCAGATGCCTTTTGTACCGGCAATTTCCAGCATCCTCTGTCGCAATTTCCGGTCCTGGCTCTGACGGCGCTGATTGAAACAAAGCCCGCCATGATCGTCTACTACTGTCATGATAATCATGAACTCACCTCCTGATACGTACCATTATATCATAGAGTGTCCGCTAATAGAAAAAGGATCCAGGCCGCAGCCTGAATCCTTTTTTCTATTAGCAGGAATATTATTCTCTGCCTGCCATCTTGGCATAGTATTTGTAACGATCTTTAAGATCCTGTACTTCTTTCTTATACAGTGCATCAGCACGTTCAGGGAAGTTGATCTTAAGTCTTCTGTAACGGTTTTCGCCGTTGAGGTAATCCATAACTTTATCCGTATCCGGTTCCGGAGAATCAAGCTGGAACGGGTTCTTGCCCTGTGCAGCCAGACGCGGATCGAAACGATAGAGATGCCAGTAACCGCATTCGACAGCTTTCTTCATTTCCAGCTGTGTCGTACCCATACCGGCGCGGATGCCGTGTTCCAGGCACGGGCAGTAGCAGATGACGATGGACGGGCCATCATACGATTCAGCTTCGCGGATAGCGCGGAGAGTCTGAGCCTGGCTGTAACCCATAGCAACCTGGGCAACATATACATAGCCATAGGTCATGGCAATGGCACCGAGGTCCTTCTTCTTAATGACTTTACCGCCTGCAGCGAATTTAGCTACAGCAGAAGTCTGTGTAGATTTAGAAGACTGACCGCCTGTGTTGGAGTAAACTTCCGTATCTACGACGAGGATATTGACATCACGGTTCTGGGCAATTACCTGGTCTACGCCGCCGAAGCCGATATCATAAGCCCAGCCGTCACCACCAATAGCCCATACGGACTTCTTGGAAACGAATTCGCGGTTCTGAAGGACGAATTTAACTTCTTCCGTCTGTTCTGCTTTTTCCAGAGCATCGAGAAGAGCATCCGATACTTCACGGGATTTCTTGCCATCTTTGTAGTTGGCAAGGTATGCATCGATTTCCGCTACGCATACGCCCTGTTCTTTGAGGCTGTTCAGGCGGATAATGATTTCCTTCTGAATGGCGTCCTGAGCGTGGAAGTAGCCATATGCAAATTCAGCATTGTCTTCGAACAAGGACTGTTCCCAGCAGGGCCCGAAGCCGCGTTCGTCCTTGCAGTACGGAGTCATCGGCAGAGATCCGCCATAAGCAGAGGAGCAGCCGGAAGCATTGGCAATGTACATGCGGGAACCGAAGAGCTGTGTAACCATCTTGATGTACGTCGTTTCAGCACAGCCAGCGCAGGCCGGGGAGAATTCGAAGTACGGTTTGGCAAACTGGGCAGCTTTGACGTTTGCATCGCTGATAACATCTTTCTTAAGATATTTTTCTTTCATTGCATATTCATTGAAGTTATCCTGCTGATCGATTTCGTCCTGCATCGGAACCATCGTAAGAGCGCCTTTTTCTTTCATCGGGCAGACCGTCGTGCAAACGCCGCAGCCGAGGCAGTCATACGGAGAAATCTGCATGCGGTAGCTGTAGTTTTCCAGGCCTTTGCCTTTAGCCTGGACCGTTACAAAGTTAGCCGGAGCATCAGCTTTTTCGGCATCCGTTACGAGGACCGGACGGATAGCAGCATGCGGGCAGGCCATGGAGCAGCTGTTGCACTGTGCGCAGACTTCAGCATTCCAGTGAGGAACATTGATAGCAACGCCACGTTTCAGATAAGCCGTCGTGCCGTTCTGCCATGTGCCATCGAATACACCGTATTTCTTGAAGATAGAAACAGGGAGTTCATCGCCATGCTGACGGTCAACGGGAATAACGAGATCGCGGACGAAGTCAGGCATATCTTTCTGCGGTTCCGGAGCATCTACTGCATCAGCCCAGGAAGCCGGGATTTCAACTTTTGTAAGGCCGGAAATGCCCATATCGACAGCTTTGTTGTTCTTATCTACGATTTCCTGACCGCCCTTCTTGAAGTAGGAATTATAATTCCCTCTCTTCATGGCAGCGACAGCTTCGTCGATAGGAATAACGTTCGTAAGTTTAAAGAAAGCAGCCTGGAGAATGGAGTTTACACGGTCGCCGAGGCCGATTTCGCCAGCCAGTTTCGTAGCATCAATGATGTAGAACTGGGCATGTTTGTTATAGAGGTCTTTCTTCATCTGAGCCGGAAGTTCTTTGTCCAGTTCTTCGACACTCCACGGGCAGTTGAGGAGATATACGCCGCCATCTTTCAAATCTGTTGTCGTATCGTATTTCTTGACATATGTAGGAGCATGACAGCCGACGAAGTCAGCAGCGCCTACGAGATATGTTGCATGGATCGGTTTGTCACCGAAGCGGAGGTGGGACTGTGTCAGACCACCAGTCTTCATGGAGTCATAGGCAAAGTATGCCTGTGCGTATTTATCAGCATCGAGACCGATAATAGTGATGGCGTTCTTGTTGGCACCAACGGTACCATCGCCGCCACGACCCCAGATTTTTGCAGAAATCTGGCCAGGATAATCGATGTGGAATTTTTCCGTCGGCAGTGATGTAAACGTAACGTCATCGACAATACCGATAGTGAAGTTGTTCTTCGGCGTATCCTGTTCGAGGTTTTTGTATACAGCAGCAATCTGGCCAGGTGTCGTATCTTTGGAGGACAGACCATAGCGGCCGCCTACGACGGTGATATCTGTACGGCCGGACTGGATAAGTGCCGTCTGAACATCGAGATACAGCGGTTCGCCAACGCTGCCAGATTCTTTGGTGCGGTCCATAACAGCGATTTTCTTAACCGTTGCAGGGATAGCATCGACAAAATGTTTAACAGAGAACGGACGATAGAGATGAACCTGGATCATGCCGACCTTTTTGCCATGGGCATTGAGGTAATCGACAGTATCGCGGACGGTTTCAGCAGCAGAACACATGATGACAATCAATTCTTCTGCATCTTCAGCACCATAGTAGTTGAAGAGTTTGTAATCACGGCCGGTCAATTTGTTGATTTCGTCCATGTAGTGCTGAACGACATCAGGAATAGTTGCGACTTTTTCGTTAGCGCCTTCTTTTGTCTGGAAGAAGATATCCGGATTAACAGTCGTGCCACGGGTGTACGGATGTTCCGGGTTCAGGCTGTTCTTACGGAAAGCTGCCAGCTGTTTATAATCAACGAGTTTTGCAAGATCATCATAATCAAGGGCTTCGATACGCTGCATTTCGTGGGATGTACGGAATCCGTCGAATACATGCATGAAAGCATAGCGGCCACCAATAGCAGACAGATGGGCTACACAGCCGAGATCCATAGCTTCCTGCGGGGAGGAAGACATAATCATGCCGAAGCCAGTCGTACGACATGCCATAACGTCAGAATGATCGCCGAAAATGGAAAGTGCATGAGCGCTGATGGTACGGGCTGCAATGTGGAATACGCCCGGCAGGAATTCACCGCCAATTTTGAACATGGGGGGAATCATGAGGAGCAGGCCCTGGGCAGCCGTATAGGTGGTGGTCAGCGCACCAGCCTGCAGGGAGCCATGGCATGTGCCAGCAGCACCAGCTTCAGACTGCATCTGGATAACATCAACGGTATTACCGAAGATATTCTTCTTTCCTTTTGCAGCCCATTCGTCAACCTTTTCTGCCATAACAGAAGAAGGTGTGATCGGGAAGATAGCAGCAACTTCTGTAAATGCATAGGAAGCATATGCAGCAGCCGTGTTACCATCCATTACTACATAGTTTTTTTTCATAATCACTTTCGTCCCTTTCTTTGGTTATTGAGATAGTAAAATAACATCACAAGCAAGGTTCTACGTACGGATTTTCACAATCCGTACTACTAACTGTGTATACGCATATACGTGCTGATTCGTATTTGCATATGCATTACCCATAATGTACCACAAATTTGAATGGATTTCCAGTGCTTTTATAAAGAAAATGGCACAGGCTCTTTCCAAATTCGAAAAGGACTGTGCCATCCATGCTTTTTTGTAATTACTGTTGTGATTTACGCATAGCTTTCTTTCTATCGTGCTTATCAAGAATAGCCTTGCGGATACGGATATTATGCGGTGTTACTTCTACCAGTTCATCTTCATTGATCCATTCCAGAGATTTTTCCAATCCCATCTGACGAGGCGGAATAAGGCGCAATGCTTCATCAGAAGCAGAGGAACGGGTATTGGTCAGGTGTTTCTTCTTGCAGGGATTGACATCAATGTCTACATCGCGGTTGCTTTCCCCGATGACCTGCCCCAGATAGATTTCTTCACCGGGATTGATGAACATGACGCCACGATCCTGAAGGTTAAAAATGCCATAGCCAGTCGTCGTGCCCGATTCAAAAGCAACCAGACTTCCCCGTGTACGACCGGGAATATCACCTTTCCAGGGAGCATAGCCATGGAAAACATGATACATGATACCGTTGCCTTTAGTAGCCGTCAGGAATTCACTGCGGAAACCAATCAGTCCGCGGGCAGGAATGATGAATTCAAGGCGGGTATATCCCTTCAAATCCACCATATTGACCATTTCAGCCTTGCGGGTTCCCAGTTTTTCCATTACCGTTCCCATAAATTCCTGTGGTACATCAATGGTCAGGGCTTCCAGAGGTTCACACTTCTTGCCGTTGATTTCTTTTGTAATGACGCTCGGTTTACCTACTTGAAGTTCATATCCTTCACGGCGCATTTCTTCGATAAGAACGGCAATGTGCAGTTCGCCACGGCCGGAAACCTTGAATGCATCGGCACTATCCGTTTCTTCCACACGAAGCGACACATTAGTCTGTACTTCCCGGAAGAGGCGGTCCCGCAAATGACGGCTCGTTACAAATTCACCATCCTGGCCGGCAAACGGACTGTCATTGACATAGAATATCATAGATAATGTCGGTTCATCGATATTGATTTTCGGCAATGCTTCAGGATTTTCCGGATCAGCAACAGTTTCCCCGATTTTAAGATCAGGAATGCCGATAATGCAGGCAATATCACCCATGGACGCTTCGTCTGTTTCAACCCGCTTCAGGCCTTCATAGGTATATACGCGGCCGATTTTAGCCTTGCGCTGGCTTTCACCGTCTGTGATGACAACCTGCTGATTGGGGTGCATGCGGCCCCGGACAATACGGCCGACGGCAATCTTGCCTACGTAATCATCGTAGTCCAGGGTAGTAACCATGAACTGAAGCGGGCCATCGGCATCGCCCTTCGGGCACGGGCAGTTTTCAATAATACACTTAAAGAGCGGTTCCAGGTTGTCACTGTCATCATCCATAGAATTTTTAGCAATGCCGTCACGGCCATTGGCATAGATAACAGGGAAATCAAGCTGATCATCGTCGGCTTCCAATTCCATGAACAATTCCAGTACTTCGTCTTCTACTTCAGAAACACGGGCATCGGGTTTATCAATTTTATTAATGACGACGATAGGTTTCAGCTTTTGTTCCAATGCTTTGCGCAGTACATATTTCGTCTGCGGCATCGGGCCTTCAAATGCATCAACCAGAAGCAATACGCCGTCAACCATGTTGAGGACACGTTCTACTTCGCCACCAAAATCAGCATGCCCCGGAGTATCGACTATGTTGATTTTTACGCCATCGTGCATGACAGAAGTATTTTTGGATAAAATCGTGATACCGCGTTCACGTTCGATATCACCAGAGTCCATGACCCGTTCAGCCACTTTTTCATTCGAACGGAAAACATGGCTCTGTTTGAGCATAGCATCGACCAAAGTCGTTTTACCATGGTCAACATGAGCAATAATAGCAATATTACGTATATCCTTACGTTCCATCTGCGTCCTCTCCTATTTGTAGCAATATAAAATAGTTTAATTTTCTGTAACTGTGTTAGTATATCACAAAACAGCCGGATTGACTATATCAATCCGGCTGTTTTTTTTATCTAGTTCTGCTCTTCTCCTAAAATACGTACTTCTGGTTCTAAATGTACGCCATGGGCTGCTTCTACTCTCTTTTGCACTTCATGGATTACGGCCAGCACATCTCTGGCTGTAGCATGGCCGGTATTAACAACAAAACCGGCATGTTTTGTCGATACCTGGGCATCACCACAAGATAATCCTTTGAGGCCAGTCTGATCTATCAGCGTGCCAGCATAATAACCAGGCGGCCGCTTGAATGTACTGCCTGCACTATGCATTTCGAGCGGCTGTTTGCTGCGCCGCCGTTCCATGAGATCATCCATCTGTTCCTGGATTTTCGTTTGATCTCCCCGTGAAAGCTGCAGCTCTACTTCTACGACAAATTCCTGCAAGCGCTGAAAAATGCTCTTTCTGTACCCAAATTCGAAATCAGCCGTCTTGTAGGTATGTACACTGCCATTGCGGTTAACCGTACGTACGCGGGAAACAATATGGCTCATTTCACCGCCATAAGCACCGGCATTCATAAATACGGCCCCGCCCAGCGTCCCCGGTATGCCGCAGGCAAATTCCATCCCCGTCAGACTATTCTGCTGGGCAAACTGGCAGACATCCTTCAGCATAAATCCGGAACTGGCCAGAATCTTCGTATCATGGCAGGAAAGATACTTGTTCATTTCATTTAATTGAATGACGACGCCGCGGATGCCACCGTCCAGAACGAGTACATTAGACCCTCCGCCAATGACCGTAACAGGAAGCTCCAGCTGCCTGGCCAGACGGATTGTCTGCGACATTTCTTTCACCGTATGGGGAAGGACCAGTACATCCGCCGGGCCTCCGATAGCAAATGTCGTATGCAGGCCCATCGGCTCGTCTAAAAGAACCTGCTGCTGCGGTATGAGTTGAGTTAATTGCGAAACCATGCTCGCCATTGCATATTTATTTATCAAGAATACTCAGTCCTTCTGCCATTGCCTGTTGAATAGTGCCAAGAATCTGACCGCCAATCTGATTCCATTTCATGTATTTTTCCAGATATTCTACCGCCAGAGGCCGGCTCGCCACGATTTCCTGCAATTTCTGCAATTGTTCTATTTTTTTTCGTACCGGCTTGTCACCAGCCGCCTGGGCGTAAGCCAGTTGGGCCTGCAATGTCAGGAAATCCTGGACATGTTTTCTCGTTTTTTCATCTTCAGCCAGCTTCTTTCCGGCTTCCAGTAATGCCTTATAATCTTCATCTTCCTGGATAGCCTGTGCTAATTCATTTGCTTTATCGTATACACTCATGATTTCACTCCCCGTGCAAGATTATTTTAAATTTTTTATGCCAATGCCACTCTTTGCCATGTCTGGAAATCCCAGCTGCCGCAACGCTTCATAAGAAACAATGGCAACAGAATTAGATAAATTCAGGCTCCGTGCCTTATCGACCATGGGAATGCGGAAACACTGCTGCGGATATTGTTTCAGAAGACTTTCCGGCAGCCCCTTTGTTTCCTTGCCAAATACCAAGAGATCGTCCTGGGTAAACCGGATATCGGCATAACACTGTTCCGATTTTGTCGTCAGAAAATAAAAATGGTGTCCCTTGTATTTTTCCTGGACTTCAGCAAAATTTTCATGTACCTGTACATCGACCAGGGGCCAGTAATCGAGGCCGGCCCGTTTCAGATATTTATCCTCAAGCGAAAATCCCAACGGCTTGACCAGGTGCAGTGTAATATGATTGGCAGCACAAAGGCGGGCAATATTACCCGTATTTCCCGGGATCTCCGGTTCTACCATGACTATATGCATTGTTACATCACTCTCCATGGGATATTGTACAAGATTTCCCAGGGAAGCACAAGAGACTTTCCCTTTTCTGTTATTTTCTATATAATAGAAAATAATGGCACTCTTGCCATATACCATGTACATACAGAAAGGGATGGAGCCTATGAAATGCATGTATTACGGTCATTCGGCCTTTTCACTCTCTTCAGGAAATACGACAATCCTCTTTGATCCTTTTATCGCAGATAATCCCTGGACAACAGTTAAACCTTCGTCTATCACCTGTCAGTATATCTTTATCTCTCATGCCCATGGCGATCACTACGGTGATGCCGAAGAAATAGCCAAAGTAAACGACGCCCTGGTCATCAGTACGGCCGAAGTAGCCGGTAAAGCCCGTATGGCCGGTTGTAATGCCCATGCCATGCACATCGGTGGCAAAGCGGATTTTCCCTTCGGCTCGATACGTCTTACACCAGCCCTGCATGGCGCTGGAATAGCCGGTGGCCTGGCCTGTGGCTGCCTGTTGGAATTTGCTGGCAAACGCATCTATTATGCCGGCGACACCGGTCTGTATTCGGACATGAAGCTTCATAGCCGTTTCGGTCCCATTGATGCAGCCTTCCTGCCCATTGGAGATAATTTTACCATGGGAATGGAAGACGCGGCCTTAGCCGCTTCATGGATACAGCCTAAAATGGTGATTCCCATCCATTATGGAACCTGGCCTGTCGTAAACGCCGATCCGGAAGTCTATAAAAAAATGACAGAAGAAACCTATTCGATTCCCGTTCACATTATTCCTCCCGGAACAGAATTTACATTGTAATCAGATAAATCAACGCCCGCCTGCATACCCTGGGATATACAGGCGGGCGTTCATATTTATAATTCTGGTTCACCAAAGTAAAATAATGCTTTATCAATCGTATAGATGTCATATTCACCATGGTCCAGGAAATATCGTACAATGACATCTCTTTTTTTGCTTCCTGACAGCGAATATCCCGCTTTATGCAGCAGTTCTTCCGTTTCCGTTACGGAAAGTCTCAGTCCTACTGCCAGAGCCAGGACCGTTTTTTTCTTGGGCAGATATTCCTCATGACTCCTGATTTTAGAAAA
>AUXO018223623.1_pt1 | contig 10464 bp, 10 predicted proteins | sample 768731 | NCBI WGS metagenome assembly AUXO01 (sample SAMN02715735, study PRJNA202380) | gut metagenome | biome: sheep rumen | host: Ovis aries | place: New Zealand: Palmerston North | reverse complement strand
GAGTCGATGTTGATCTTGCAGACAGCAGACTTGGCAGCCTTGCGGAGCTGCTCTTCTGGAATACCGATAGCGGCTTCAAGCTTACCGCCGTACTTGTTGATGGTCTCAACCTCTTCCATTGGAACAGAAGAAGAACCATGGAGCACGATTGGGAAGCCAGGGAGCTTCTTCTCAATCTCAGCGAGGATGTCGAATGCCAATGGTGGTGGCACGAGAACGCCGTTTACGAGAGTGCACTGCTCTGGAGTGAACTTGTGAGCACCGTGAGAAGTACCGATAGAGATAGCGAGAGAGTCGCAACCTGTGCGAGTAGCGAAGTCAATCACCTCTTCTGGCTTTGTGTAGTGAGATTCAGCAGACTGAACTTCATCCTCAACACCAGCGAGCACACCCAGCTCAGCCTCAACAGTTACGTCAAACTGGTGAGCATAGTCAACCACCTTCTTAGCAAGAGCCACGTTCTCTTCGTATGGGAGTGAAGAACCGTCAATCATCACAGAAGAGAAACCGTTGTCAATACAGTCCTTACAAAGTTCGAATGTATCTCCGTGGTCAAGGTGGAGAACGATTTCGGGATGCTCACAGCCGAGCTCCTTTGCATATTCAACAGCACCCTTAGCAAGGTTGCGGAGAATTGTACCGTTAGCATAGTTGCGTGCACCCTTTGACACCTGCATGATAACTGGAGATTTAGTCTCCACAGCAGCCATCACGATAGCCTGCATCTGCTCCATTGTGTTGAAGTTGAAAGCTGGAATAGCGTAACCGCCAGCAATAGCTCTCTTAAACATCTCGCGAGTATTCACGAGACCGAGGTCTTTGTAACTTACCATAACTTGATGAATTTATAGTTATTAAATAAAGAATGTTTCTAAAAACGGTGCAAAGATACAGAAAAGTTAGGAGTTTAGAGTGAGGAGTCAACAGTTTTTTTGCCCCTCTAATCGCTTTTTCATTGACTGAAACAAAAAACAGCCTTTTTGTTTTGTCCGTTTGATAAAAAGTCGTAACTTTGCACCGCTTTTTACAAACAAAGCATTTGAAACTTAATTATTTGTTACACCAGCAGTATTTACATTGACTGTATAAAACAAAAGAAACAATGAAACAAGGTATCCACCCCGAGAACTATCGTCCTGTTATCTTCAAGGATATGTCAAACGGCGATATGTTCCTCTCTCGCTCTACAGCCAAGAGCAACGAAACAGAAGTGTTCGAAGGCCAAGAGTATCCCGTTATCAAGATTGAAATTTCTTCAACTTCTCACCCATTCTACACTGGCAAGGCTAAGCTCGTTGACACCGCTGGTCGCGTCGACAAGTTCATGAACCGCTGGGCTGTAATGAAGAAGAAGTAAGCATTCCGAGGGGTACCCTAGACGAAAGCTCATAAGAATAATGATTCAAAGCAAAGAGGTCGTGTCTGTTACATTAGACACGACCTCTCTTCATTTTACATAGCGCCACACAGGCAAAAGCTGCTTTCACACATCTTCTGAATATTCACAAACAGCCTACGACCCTAAAACTTTACGCCAAGCCTCAAGAGTCAGTGAAAGCGCACTATGAAGACTATAAGAATATAAGCGGTTCAACGCCCAATCATCTTACGCAGACCGAAATAGAGGTTCTCTATTAGAGAGAAGCAATAATAGGAACGAAATGGATAATAGCCCAACTTGACTTTAAGACACTTGGGAATGCGATGTCTTTCTATGCTAGAAAGCATCTGAATAAAGAGATTCTTAATCTGTACTCGTTCTTGAGGCAAGAAAACCGCATGATGCTGATAGAAATAACCATAACAGTCAACAAGGTTGAGCCAACGATGCGTCTCAAAAAGATTGAGGATTCCCTGCTTATCGTTTAAAGTCATTGCTTCAATCTGTCGCTTCATGGAAAGATTGGCCGTCATGCTGTCGAAATGACGGATAGTACAAGCCTTCGTCATGGAAGTTTCATGCTGGCGGTAGTTGTAGCGCCCTTGACAAAGCACTACCTTTTGGGAATTAAGATAATGGAGACGAGTTGTGTTGTCGTCACTATACAACAAGCAAGTGTCCTCGAAAGGGAAACGTTTGTACAAAGAGGCATTTGCCACATACACCCCATGCAACGACCAGTCTAGACTGAGACGGAACGCCTCTTCCCCACTCCACTCTGTACGATAGCCGGGGAGTGGATAACTACGTTCACTTCCGTCACTTTCCTCACAAAGCATCAGTTGAAGGACTGCACACTGTGCATGCTTCTCTTTTAAAGCCTGACAAGCCCGCTCCAACGTGTCAGGCTCAAACCAGTCATCCGCATCCAGCGTTGCTATGTAGTCACCTTGAGCAAACCGCAGTCCCAAGTTACGGGCTTTTGCCTGCCCGCTATTAACGGGTGTCTGCAACACTTGAAAGCGCTGGTCCGCACGAGCATACTCCTGAAGTAGTGCATAAGAGCCATCTGTAGAACAATCGTCAATACAGATGAACTGGCAATCAGCCAGCGTTTGCTCACGCAAAGAGTCCAAACATTGGCGCAGATATGCTTCTGCATTATACACAGGAGTGAGCACCGTTACTTTCGCCATAGTCTTTTCTTCAAGTTTAAAATAATGTGCGTTCTATTCTTCATGACGGTAAAGGATATAGCCACCGATATTAGCATTGCCACTGCCGCCACAATCTTCATCCACAAGCCCGTCTGCAATGCCGCAAAAACAGCTACTGAGAAACAGAGCAACTGCATAAGGTATATTTTCAGCCGACTAGCATCTATGCAGAAATGATATTTGATAGCATACAAAACATGAATAGATAACATATCCAATAAGCCAGCCAGCGACAATGCCCATCCAGCACCTGAGAGTCCCCAACACTTATAGGCATAGGGAATGGCCAGTGCAATGAAGATATCGTATACTAGTTCAGTCAACATATACATACGCGAGTCGCTCTTAGCCAAAGCCAAATAGGAAACAGGTAGCGTGAAAGCTCTGAAGAAAACATAAAAAGTAGCACATATTGCCATTGGCACAGCATTGACAAACTTTGCGGAGAAGAGCAGAGGCACAAGGACCGGCATAGCTAAAACAAAGAGAGTCAACATGGGCGTCACAAGAAGCACACCCACTTCCATTTGCTGATTGACAGCCTGATTCATCCGCTGCAAATCATGCTGAGCAGCTGAAAGGCGAGGAAAATAATCGGCTTCAAAAGCAACAAATATAAGATTAGAGTAACTGACCACAAGCGTGTAACCACTAGTATAAAGACCGACGGCAGTCAAGTCACCAAAATGCAGAATCAACGTACGGATGACATACTCTGCCCCCTGCCCAAAAATGCCAGCTATGATAAAGCCGATGCCAAGTCGAACCATCGGGAGGCCTTGGGCATATACATCTCGCGAAATCAATGATACATGCCAAGGAATCACCTTATTTGAATAATGTAAATGGATGGCCAGCGTCACAATGCTGCACAGCACCAACGAATAGACCACCCCTTCCATTCGCCAGAAATAAAAGATTGGAGCAGATAAAACAAATGTGGCTATTGCACCAAACACCGAGATAAGTGCCACACTCTTCAATTTCTTCAGCCCTTTCAGAATGGCCATCTCACCTCCTTGAATGGTCAGCAGGCACACTGACAGAGAAAGAAGAACAAAGTCCCACGTATAGTTTTCTGATTCAAAAGTCCATACACTTAGTCCCCTACACAGAACCAAAGCTAGCAGCATGCCCAATAGGCCTGCATACAAACACCAGGTACGTACTGTTCGTACCATATTCCGTATCTCCGCCTCCGAACCATAATCAGACAATTCTGCCACATGCTTGATGGCACTAAATGAAATGCCAAAATCGGTTGACTGGCTAATGAGTTTAACGGCATTATTGAAAAGGTTAATCAATGCCACACCCGATGGTCCAAGAAGCTCCGATACAACTTTGTTCCTCACAATAGCGACAAGCATCATGATACCTTGAACCCCTCCAAACAGCCCCGTGTACTTAATCACATGGCCGTAGGTTGCATCAGCCTCTTTCGAAGAGTCTACAAGTTTATTAGGAGTTTCTTCTACCATTTTCAAAAAATATCGTACAAAGATACTGCTTTTTTCTTGAATATTGATTAATTTTGTACCGAAAACATTGACATATGAAAATAGTTATACTCGACGCATACACCGTAGACCAAGGCGAACTGACTTGGGAAGGCTTAGACAAGCTAGCAGAGGTAGAGACTTATGAACGTACCACACCAGAAGAAGTCGTAGAGCGATGCAAAGGAGCGGAAATTGTGCTCACCAACAAGGTGGTGCTTGATGCCTCTGTGCTCAACATGCTGCCACGCCTACAATATATCGGCGTACTTGCCACTGGCTACAACGTTGTTGACCTCGAGGTGGCAAGCAGACAAAACATTGTTGTCACCAACATTCCAACCTACTCTACAGAGAGTGTGGCCCAAATGGTTTTCTGCCACCTGCTCAACATTGTCAGCCATGTTGATTATTATGCCATTGAGAACCGCAGTGGTCGATGGACAAAATCCCCGGACTTCTGCTATCTCGACCATAACCTTTTCGAACTCTACGGGAAGAAGATGGGCATCATTGGACTTGGCAATACCGGCATGGCAACAGCACGCATTGCCACAAGTTTTGGACTTCAAGTACTCGCCTACACCTCAAAAGAAGAGAAAGACCTACCCTACGGTATCAAGGCAGCAGATCTCGACACCATTTTCGAACAGTGCGACATAGTTTCACTACATTGCCCACTCACCAACGACACGCACCATTTCGTCAACGCCTCAAGGCTTGCCACCATGAAGCCATCCGCCATACTTATCAACACAGGCAGAGGTTCCCTTGTCGATGACATCGCTGTCGCTGAGGCACTTAACAATGATCAACTCGCAGCCTATGGAGCCGACGTACTTACAACAGAACCACCTGCTGCAGACAATCCACTCCTTGCCGCAAAAAACAGCTATCTCACTCCACATATAGCATGGGCCACACGCGAGGCAAGACAACGACTCATTAACATCTGTACAGAAAATGTACGTGCATACATAGATGGAGAGCCTATCAATCAGGTCAATTAGGAAAAATTGGCAAGGTACGCCCCCCAAAAAATCAAACGGGCACTCAGCGTATATCATACCACGTTGAGTGCCCGTTTTCTTGCGGATTCACTTGATGCCTTCTTCCGTCACTTGCGCACGCACACGACTCAAGGTCTCTGGTGTCATCTGAAGATAAGAAGCAACATTGTGCAGAGGAGCACGACGAATAATCTCAGGATTCTCATGCATCGTACGCACATAGCGCTCCTTTGCCGTCTCAAAACGGAGTGTGTCCGCCTTCTGCTGCGAGATGATGAGTGAACGTTGATAGAATTTAAAAATGAGTTGGCACAATTCATACGAATGACGAGCCAACGCATGCATCTCGTCATAAGGGATGCCATATACAATACTCGGTTCAATGGTGGATGCTACAATCTTGGAAGGCTGCCGCAAGAAGAAGCTCTCGATACAGATGACCATATCGCCTTCATGGCTAATATGCTCTGTTACAGTCACATTATTCTTCGAGTAATGCTGCAACACCATTCCTTTTTCCACATAGAACATATAGTTGCACACATCACCTTCAGCTACCAATTGGTGTCCTCTCAACACCTTCATTGGCACCAAAATATTGGCAAACGCACGCAACACTTCCACGCTCAATGTCACACCATAGCTCCGGCAAATGTCTTTCGCCACATCCCGTCGTCTGTCATTAAGATTCATAGTCGTCTGTTATAAGGTTATTGGGTCATTAAATCGTTAATAATTAGTTGCTAATCTCATCTTATCAGTTATACTGGCGTTCTCCAAATATTTTGCTTCCCACTCTCACCAGCGTGCTGCCATGCTGTTGCGCTATCAAATAGTCACCACTCATACCCATCGACAGTTCCTTGAACCAAGGAGCATCAAGGAAGAAACGCTTTTTCACAGCACCGAAGAGACTATGCACAATCTCAAACTCATACGCAATCTGTGCCTCATCGTCTGTATTCGTAGCCATTGCCATCAGTCCTACAATACGTACATGGCCATACTGTTTCCACTCTCCGTCTATCAACAATTGTTCCAATTCCTCAGGAGAGAAACCGAACTTCGTTTCCTCCTTTGCGACATGCACCTGTAAGAGCACATCGATTACCCTTCCGCATTTCTGTGCCTGCTTATCAATCTCCTTCAGCAGCTTCATTGTGTCCACTGCATGGATGAGACTGACAAACGGAGCCATATATTTCACCTTGTTGGTCTGCAAATGTCCAATAAAATGCCATTCAATATCCTTTGGCAACACCTCCTGCTTCATCATTAGCTCTTGTACATGACTCTCGCCAAATACACGCTGCCCTGCATTGTACGCTTCTTGCAAAGCCTCTACAGGATGGAACTTCGACACTGCGACCAAACGCACACCAGGCTTCAACGAGTCCAAAATCTTCTGCAAATTTGCCTTAATCAACATCTGACATCAACTTTTATAATTATCTACAGTCCCTTTCTCAGCCCTCATACTCAGGTTTCGCATCATCCTTCTTTTCATGCACCGCATAACGGAAAACGTCCATGATTTTCGTCTCTACCAGTGACGCGATGCGGTAATCCATCAGCGAGCCCTTCATTCCTTTGTCAAAATTCTCCACAGCATCGTGGAAAGTGCCAGCCTGCACCAGCATGTTGTTCGCTATCTCCTTCTCCGTCTGCGTTTTCTCATCAAGAGTAATAAACAAACAACGAACCTTGTACCATTTGTCTGCCACATCACTGTCACTTGGGAAAATCTCCGCATACTTCACGCGCTTGATGTCCGTCACGTCCAAATTGCCATGGGCAAACGGTTTCACTTCCTCAATGACACGTGACTCCGCTTCGGTAAAGTTCAATGCATCCACCAGATAGACAAACGGCAGCGGCTTCGTTGTACCGTCATCTTGCATCACGTCCATCTTCACCTTACATTCAAACCAACTATTGATTTCCATATTGCTTTTCCTTTCTATTTATGTGTTCATCATTGTTGTGTGTGCAAAGTTAATGCTTGTCAAGCGAAGAAAAAAATAAAATACTCTTTATTTTTCTCTCTCATATCTTATTCACCTTTACTCACTTTTGATGCACCAATCTTCAACGCTTCAGTCTCTAGGACATAGAGAACCCGTTCATTATTTACAAATGCTGATTGTGATTCATTATACACGACATGCCCATGAATCTGTCCCCAAAACATTGTAACATAGGAAGAGACCTTTTTAACTTCACTACACATAAAAAATCAGCCATCTGCTATACTGTTACATATAACAAATGACTGATTAGAAATTCGTTTTCTGTTTTTACTGTAATCCAAAGAGAATCTTCAAACCTCCATCTACACCGCTGAAGCCCATAAAGGCCATGGCGAGAAGTCCTGCAGTGACGAGAGCTATAGGCACGCCACGGAAAGACTTCGGCACATCAATAAGATCGAGCTGCTCACGAAGCCCGGCAAAGAGCACCATGGCAAGAAGGAAACCGATGCCAGTAGCCAAAGCGTAAATGACTCCTTCTAACAAGTCATATTCCTTCTGAATGACGAGAATAGCCACGCCAAGGATGCAGCAGTTGGTGGTGATGAGGGGAAGGAACACACCTAGTGCCTGATAAAGAGCAGGCATGGTCTTCTTCAAAATAATCTCAATCATCTGCACTAAGGCCGCGATAACAAGGATGAAAGCGATGGTCTGCAGGTATTCAAGGCCAAAGGCATTGAGCACATACACTTGAATGAGATAAGTGACGATGGTGGCAACCACAAGCACAGCTGTAACTGCCATACCCATGCCAGAAGCTGTATCAACCTTCTTGGACACACCCAAGAAAGGACAGATTCCAAGGAATTGTGCCAAAACGACATTATTAACGAAGATGGCAACAATGATGATTAATATTAAATTCAATACATAATCCATAGTCTGTCCTCCTTATGCTTTCTTTGTAATTCTGTTAAACAATACGATGAGATAGCCAAGAGCGAGGAATGCTCCTGGAGCAAGCACAAACATCAACATGCCGTAATTCTCTCCCCAAAGAGTGACGCCGAAGATAGCGCCTGTACCAAGAAGCTCACGAACGGCCCCCAAGCAAGTAAGACCGAGTGTAAAACCTAGACCGATACCGATACCGTCGAAGACAGAGGCAACAGGACCATTCTTAGCAGCAAAAGACTCTGCACGACCAAGAATAATGCAGTTCACCACGATAAGAGGGATGAAGAGTCCAAGGCTCTTGTCGATGTCTGGCGCATATGCCTTAATAAGCATCTGAAGCACCGTCACAAGACTTGCGATGACCACGATGTAGGAAGGGATGCGCACGGCATCAGGAATTAGTTTCTTAATGCTGGCAATGATAAAATTGGAGAGGATGAGCACACACATGGTAGCAAGGCCCATCGACATGCCATTGATAGCGGATGAAGTGGTACCCAAGGTTGGACACATACCCAAAAGAAGGACGAACGTAGGATTCTCCTTGATGATACCATTCACCAATACTTTGAGGTTATTCATATTTCTATTCCTTTCTTTTAGAGATTATTCAATCACGTCAGGGGTTCCCATGTCAGAAGCAGAGGCTTGCTGAGTAGCACCAGAAGTGGCATCCTGACCCGCAATAATTTTGTCGTAGGCATTCTGGATAGCACGCAGGAAGGCGCGGCTGGTTATAGTTGATGCTGTGATGGCATCAACCTCACCGCCATCCTTGCTCACAGTGAAGTTGTTCTTGCCAGGATTCATGCCCTTAATTTTGTCTTGGAACCACTCACCAGCCTTGGCGCCAAGACCAGGAGTCTCTGCATGTTCTAGCACAGTGTAGCCGAGGATATCACCCTCTGTATTGAAGCCGACAAGCACTTTGAGCGGGCCTCCAAAACCATTCTCGGTAGTAACGACTGCCTTGCCGAGCAAGTTACCCTCTTTGTCGTTGACATCATAAGCAATGAATGCATCGACTTCCCATGGCTCTGACACTTGGATATCATTGCTTCCCATCACGGCTTTAATACCTGCACTCAAGTTCTCTGCGTTAATTTTCTCTATTTGAGGAGCAGTTACAGCATTGACTGAAGCTAACACCCCTGCTGCCACAATAGCAATGACGGTGAGAACCACCAACATGTTGCAACACGTTGATGGAAGTTTTCTACTTTTAGAACTACCAAAAACAACCGCTTCTTCCTTCTTGGCAAAACCATAATAAAGTATGGCCACTATTCCGAAAAGGAACCCTACCAATCCAGCCGTAGACCGTTTTTTATTTTTTTGAGCAGCAAGCTTAGCACAAATCACACAACCGACTATTGCATGAATAATGGCACATACGAAACTTATAATTGCACTATCTTCCATAATCAATTACTTTTTTGCTGGCACTTCACCGAAGCGCTGGGGTTTGAACTTATTGTTGATAAGCGGCACGAAGGCATTCATGATGAGGATAGCAAATGACATTCCTTCAGGATATGCGCCGTAGGCACGAATAATGACAGTAAGAGCACCAATGGCCACACCGTATACGAGTTGTCCATCTTTGCTCATTGGAGAGGTAACGTAGTCGGTTGCCATGAAGATGGCACCCAACAACAGACCACCGCTCATCAGTTCTGTCAACGGATTGGCATAGACAGGATCTGCAAGATTGAGCAAACCAGAAAGAACTGCTACTGTAACAAGGATGCTGACAGGGATGTGCCATGTGATGACTTTCTTCACCAACAAGATAATCAAGCCAAGAATGAGCGCTGCCGCACACACCTCACCAAGACAGCCCCCCGTATTGCCCAAAAGCATATCTTGAAACGATGGCAGTTGTTCCAACATCTGAGGATTGCCACTCTTGAAAGCGGCTTTCATGACAGAAAGCGGAGTGGCACCCGTTTCCGCATCGAGATAAGTGCCAAAGCCTTGCCCGGGAGTTGGCCATGTGGTCATATCTACAGGAAAAGAAATAAGAAGGAATGCACGGCCAGCCAAAGCTGGATTAAAGAGATTGCATCCCAAACCGCCGAAAGTCATCTTCACAACTCCAATTGCAAAGAGAGCTCCCACGATGACAATCCAAGGCTGAATGTTGCTAGGCATATTAAATGCCAAAAGAATACCAGTAAGGACGGCTGAGCCATCACAAACGGTACACTTAGGGTTCTTCAGCATGAACTTGTTGATAGCCCATTCGAAGCACACACACGATGCCACCGAAATAGCAGTGGTTATGATAGCACCCACGCCAAAGCTGATGAACGAACAAAGAAGCGCTGGCAGTAAAGCGATGCACACCCAGTACATATTCTTCTGTACAGAGTCACCGCTATGCACGTGAGGTGAAAGTGATACTACTAATTTATTTGCCATAAT
>AUXO018015822.1_pt1 | contig 10464 bp, 10 predicted proteins | sample 768731 | NCBI WGS metagenome assembly AUXO01 (sample SAMN02715735, study PRJNA202380) | gut metagenome | biome: sheep rumen | host: Ovis aries | place: New Zealand: Palmerston North | reverse complement strand
ATAAGTTTTCATCTAATAATTATAATTATGATGTAGCTGTTGCTGGTAACATTTCATCAGCAATAATTGAAGCTAAAACTAATAATGATAAAGCATCTTTAAAAACTGGTTATGGAAATAGAACTGTTGCTTTAGAATATGGAAATAATACTGTTAAAGTAATAGCTGTTGCAGAAAGTGGTAAAGAACAAGTTTATACTTTAAATATTTCACGCGAAGATATTAGAAGTACTGATACTACTTTATCTGGAATAACAATAGATGGAACTGCAATAGATGAATTTTCTCCAACAAAGTATAACTATACAATTAAAAAGTTTAAAGCGACTTCTGTTAAAGTTGAAGCTATTCCTACTGATAGTAATGCTAAAGCTGAAGTAGCAGGACCACAAGTATTAGCTATAGGAGAAAATGAATTTGTTATAACTGTTACATCTGAAAAAGGAGATAAAGCAACATATTCAGTTATTATTAATAATGTAGATTCTAATATTAGTAAGATGTTAAAATCTCTTAATATACGTGGATATAATATTAACTTTGATAAAAATAATTATGTATATGAAATTAGATATAGTAAAAATTTAATTAAAAATCTTCATATTTATTGTCAACCAGTAGCTAAAGATGATGAAGTTACTGTTACAATTGAACCTGATATTAATAAAGATCCTAGTCTTGCTAAAGATTTAAAAATAGGAGATGAAATAAATATCACTATAACAGGTATAGATGGAGAAAGTAGTAAATACACAATTAAAATAGTTAAAGATAATAGAATTAACTTCTTTATGATTTTAGAGATATTTATACTTATAGTACTTATAATAATAATTATTATTTTATATACTAAGAAAAAAGATTCTAAACCTAGTAAGAAAACTAGTACTAAGAAAAAGGAAATAGAGGATAACCAAGAAGATAACAATGAAGAAACAGAAGATTCTACTGACGAAGAAGAAACTCCTAAAAAGGAAGTAATTCCAAGACGTGAAAGAAGAAGAAGAGGAGAAAAAGTAGAATTAGAACAAGAAGTTGAAGCGACAAAAGAACTTAGTACAGAAGAATTAAATTTAAAATAAATAGAAAGTGATATTTAGTTAATCTATTTATCACTTTTTGTATCTGGAGGTTAATATGAAAATATTTGTTCCTGATAAATATTATAAAGATATATATGATATTGATTATAAAAAATTAAAAGAGTCTGGTATAAAAACAATTCTTTATGATCTTGATAATACCTTAGCTTTAATATCTGAAGGTAAGCCACCTAAGAAAGTATTAGATTTTATACATAAATTAAGACTTGATTTTGATATCTATATAGTGTCTAATAATAATTACAAAAGAATTTATAAGTTTTGTCATGAATTTGAACCTGATGCTGAATTTGTATCTTTTGCGTTAAAACCATTAACTAAAGGGTTTAAAGAAGTACAAAAAAAGAAAAAATACAAAAAAAGTGAAATGTGTGTTGTAGGGGATCAATTAATGACTGATGTATTTGGTGGAAATAGATTTGGATGTATGACTATTCTTGTTGATCCATTAGGAAAAAAAGATTTAAAAGTAACTTTTTTTAATAGATTTTTAGAGAATAGAATAATTAATCATTTAAGTAAGAAACAAATACTAGAAAGAGGTAAATATTATGAGTGAGAGAAGATGTATAGGATGTGGGGTTAAACTCCAAGATAAAAATATTACTCAAGAAGGATATACATCTAACTTAGAAAATTCTATATGTAATAGATGTTTTAGACTTAAAAATTATGGAGAGTATCAAATAGTTACTAAATCTAATGAAGACTTTATTAAAATACTTAAAGGAGTTAATAAAACTAAGGATTTAGTTTTATATATAGAAGATATTTTAAATATTGGTGAAGACTTATCTGAAATTAGAAAATATATAACTAATAAAATGATACTTGTACTTAATAAAAGAGACGTTTTACCAAGAAGTATTAAGGATGAAAAAATAATTGAATATTTTAAAAAATTAAATTTAGATTTCCAAGATGTTATTATAGTATCTACATCTAAGAATTATAATTTTGATGAATTGCTTAGTATGATTAAAAAATATAAAACTAGTAAAAATGTATATGTAGTTGGTAATACTAATGTAGGAAAGAGTAGTCTTATTAATAAACTTATGAAAGATTATTCTGAATATGAAGGAGAATTAACTATATCTCCAATGCCATCAACTACGTTAAATAAAATTACTATTAAAATGAGTGATGATTTATATTTAATAGATACTCCAGGATTAATAGATAGAGGAAATATAATTAATTTTATAGATAAATCTGAATATAAAAAGATTAGTCCTAAGAAAGAAATTAAACCTAAAACATATCAAATTAGACCTGGTCAATGTTTAGTTGTGGGTGATTTCTTTAGAATAGATTATGTAGAAGGAGAGAAGAATAGTTTTACTTTCTTCGTATCTAATGATCTTAAAATAAAAAAATATTTTAATATGAGTAAATGTAATAAAGCTCGTGATTATCCTAAGAAGAGTTTTGAAATTGGATTCCATGAAGATTTAGTTATTTCTGGATTAGGATTTATTAAAATTGTTAATGAAGCAAAGATAGATGTATATGCAGACATAAATATTAAAGAGTTCCAAAGAGATTCTTTGATTTAATTGATAAAAAGGTTTGTATTTACATCCTTTTTTGTTTTATAATGATAATGGGTGTAAATATGAAACTAGATGTGAATGGATTAGAAATTAACTATATAGATTATGGTAATAAAAAAGGTAAACCAGTAGTACTACTTCATGGTTGGGGACAAAATATTGAAATGATGAAACCTATTGGTGATAAATTAGAAAAAGAAAATAGAATAATTATTTTAGATTTTCCAGGATTTGGTAATAGTCCTGAACCCAAAAAAGAAATGAGTGTTTATGAATACTGTGATGTTTTAGAAGAGTTACTTAATAAACTTAAAGTAAAAAATCCAATATTAATTGGTCATTCTTTTGGCGGAAGAATAGCTATTATTTATGCGTCGCGTAATAAAATAGATAAGCTGGTTTTATTTGGAAGTCCGTTTAGAAAAGAAATAGAAAAAGTAAGTTTTAAAGTAAAAGTATTAAAATTTATGAAAAAAGTTCCAGTTATTAAGAATCTTGAAGGATTTGCTAAGAAGCATATTGGAAGTCAAGATTATAAATCAGCAAGTGATATAATGAGAAAAACTCTAGTACTTACAGTTAATCAAGATTTAATAGAAGAAGCCAAAAAGATTGATGCTCCAACATTACTTATTTGGGGAGTAAATGATCAGGCTGTTCCAGTAACTGAAGCCGAAGAATTAGAAAAACTTATTAAAGATTCTGCATTAATTAAATTGCCTGGTACACATTATGCATATTTAGAGAATCTTAATCAAGTTATTAATATATTATTTAATTTTATATAGGAGGATTTTATGTTAGTTAGACTTATTTTTGCGATGGTTTTGGTATTTATTTATGCAATGTTTAAGATGAAGAGAAGTCTTCATATGTTGCAACAAAATTTATATAATGAGAACAATAGATATTTAAGATGGGTTAAGAAAAACATCAAAGAAGTATTTTTAAACTTAGATATGTTTGGAATACTATTTACTTTTTGTTTAGAGTGGTCAATAGCGACATATTTATCTTACTATTTTCTTGCTATATTGGTGATACTTTACATTGTTTGTATTTATAATATTAAAAAGAATGAAAGATTAGATCAAAATAAGAAACCTTTAGTTATAACTTCACGTGTTAAAAGACTTATTGTTACAACTGTAATATTATATTTAATACCATGTGTATTAGGATTAATATTTAATAGTTATATAGGTGATCTTGTTATATTACTTTCAATAATGGCAGTATTTAGTTTCTATGTAGTATTCTTTGCTAAAGTTATAAATACTCCTGTAGAAAGACTTGTATATAAACATTATGAAAAACTTGCTAAAAAGAAATTAAAAAGTATGGAGAACTTAAAAATAATTGGTATTACTGGTAGTTATGGTAAAACTAGTTGTAAAAATATTTTATCAACAGTTCTTAATTCTAAATATAATACTTTACCAACTCCAAAGAGTATAAATACATTTAATGGAATAATGATGACAGTAAATAATAATTTAACTAAGTTTGATGATATTTTTATTGCAGAGCTAGGTGCTTATGTTAAAGGAGAAATAAATAGACTTTGTAAATTAGTTAATCCGAAATATGGTATTATTACTAGAATTGGTACAGCACATTTAGAAACATTTGGAAGTGAAGAAAATATTCAAAGTGGAAAAATGGAATTAATTGAATACTTACCAAGTGATGGTATTGGTGTATTAAATAGAGATGATCCTAAACAAGTTAATTATGAATTTAAAAATGAAGGACATTGTAGATTACTTTGGGTAGGAATTGATACAGAAGATGAAGTAGATGTTAGAGCAACTAATATTAAATGTAATAGTGAAGGAACTACTTTTGATGTATATTTTAAAGATGATAAGAAAAAATATGAATTTAGTACTAAGTTATTAGGAAAACATAATGTATATAATATTATTTCAGCTTTAGCTTTAGGACGTGCTTTTGATATTAAAGTAACTGATTTACAAAAAGCTGTTAGAAAGATAGCTCCAGTTGAACATAGACTTAGTATGAAAAGTTTCCCTAATTTTACTTTTATAGATGATGCTTATAATTCTAATCCAGTTGGAGCTAAATCAGCTTTAGAAGTACTTGATATGATGAAGGGGTATAAAGTAGTAGTTACTCCTGGTATGATTGAATTAGGAGATAAAGAAGAGTTCTATAATAAAGAATTTGGAAAACAAATAGCAGATGTTGCTGATAAAGTAATTCTTGTTGGTGAAGAAAAAACTAAACCAATACTTGCAGGATTACGCGATAAAGAGTTTAATGAAGATAATATAATAATAATTAATGATGTTACAAAGGCATATGAGATATTAGGTAGTATGAAAGAAAAGAAAATTTATGCATTATTTGAAAATGATTTACCTGATACTTATAATGAGAAATAGGAGGACTTATGATAAAAGTAGGTGTAATTTTTGGTGGAGAAAGTGTAGAACATGAAGTTAGTATTATTTCAGCTATTCAAGCAATGAATAAAATGGATGCTGAAAAGTATGAAATAATTCCGATCTATATTGATAAAAATGGTGAATGGTATACTGGAGAATTCTTAAAAGAAATAGAAACTTTCCAAGATATGGATTTACTTAAAAAATATGCTAAAAACGTAGTTTTATATCGTAATAAATATGGATCATTTGTACTTCAATCTAAAGGATTCTTAAAGAAAGCGATAAAAGAGATTGATATTGCATTCCCAATCGTTCATGGTACAAATGTAGAAGATGGAGCGTTACAAGGATATCTTAAAACAATTGGTATTCCATTTATGGGACCAGATGTTGCTCCAGCAGCTATTGGACAAGATAAAGTATTCCAAAAACAAATTTGGGATCAAGAAGGATTACCAATACCTGAATATACATGGTTCTTTGATTCAGAATATGAAGATAATCCTGAAAAGATAATTAAACAAGTAGAAAAGATTAAATACCCAGTTATTGTTAAACCTGCTACTTTAGGTAGTAGTGTAGGTATTGGAATAGCTAATAACAAAGAAGAATTAAAAGAAGCTATTGAAGAAGCAATTAAATACGATAATAAGATTTTAGTTGAAGAAGTTATTAAAAACTTAATTGAAGTTAATATATCAGTTGTTGGTAATACTGATGGATATGATACTAGTGTTATTGAAAGAGTATTATCTGCTAATGAAATACTTACTTATGAAGATAAATATGTTGGTGGTAAGAAAGGTAGAGCTAGTAAAGGAATGGCTAGTGCTACTCGTAAGATACCTGCTGATATTTCTGAAAAACTTACAAATGATGTAAGAGATGTAGCTGTAAAAGCAAGTCGTGCACTTAATTTAAGTGGAGATGTAAGAATTGATTTCTTAATTGATGATAAAAAGAAAAAGATATATTTAAATGAAGTTAACACAATTCCAGGAAGTTTGGCATTCTATTTATGGGAACCAGCTGGAAAGAGTTATACAGAATTATTAGATGAATTAATTAATATTGGAATAAAAGATTTTAAGAAAAAGAATGGAAAGGTAAATTCTTTTGAATCAAATATCTTAAGTGGATATTCTGGAGTAAAAGGAGCAAAAGGAGCAAAGGGAGTTAAAACTTTAAAATAATATTTTAAATTTGGGGGGTGTCAAATTTGGAAAATAGTTTTGAATCAGATTTAGAGTTTAATGATGAAATTCTTAAATATGTTGGAATTACTAATCTAGACTTTGACACTCCTTTAACTACCGAATCATTAGATAAAGTTAAAAAATTAATATTTTCAGTTAATACAATAGCTCAAGTAGTTTTTAGAGATGATATAAGAATAGATGATATTGAACATATTAAACATATTTTAGAATTATCACCAATGATAAGAGATGAATATGTAGAAAAATTAATTCTTAGAAAAAATTCTAAAGAAGAATTAAAAAGATTATTATCTATGCCTTATGAAAATCCTTCTTCTTGGGCTTTATCTTATGAAGTAAACAATGGTAATTTTCAATTAACATCTCTTCCTGATTATAGAAAGATGGAAGAATATATAAATGTAGTTTTATCATGTATTAAAAGTGATTATTCACAAATAGAAAAGATAAAAGAAGTATATGATTTTATTAAATTATTAGATTTAGATAGTAGTGCTAGTTCTAGACTTCCAGATATAATTAGTACTAGAAAAACTAGTTCTTTAGGTTATAATTTATTATTTAAAGAAATACTTAAAAGAATTGATATAAATGTTTATATCGGAAAAATAAAAAGAAATAATAAAACTGACTATATATCACTTATTTATATAGATGATTCTAAATATAATATAAAAGGATTTTATATATGTGATCCAGTAACGGATTCTGTACCTAAAAGAATGTATAAGAATGAAGTGTTTAGAAAGATTAATTATAATTTCTTTTTAGTAACATTAAAAGATTTAATAAGTGTTAAAGAAAGTGATGATAACTATATAGAGACTTTATCATTATTCTTAGATACTAGTTATGATTATTTAAATAGACATATATCAAGACAAGAACTTAATAATTTAGAAAGTACTTTTAATATGAAGTTAGATGTTATCTATGAAGGAGTTTTAAATACTCCTAGAATTAAAGAAGATGTTATTCTAAATATAATTACTAGTACTTATCATAAAGAAGATTTTATAACTATTGATAGAGATCCTGTTACATTAATAAGAGATAATTATTTATTAAGACAAAAAGAAATATTTGATTTTAGAGAAGATAGTGATAATCAATTAATTATTCATGATATTTAAAGAGATTTATTCTCTTTTTTTTATTTGTTTGATATAATGATTATGATAGAAGAGGTGGCTAGGATGAAAAATAAAAATGGTCAAGCCTTGGTTGAGTTTATTATTATTTTACCAATTATACTTTTCATTCTTTTTGCATGCATTGATACTGGAAGAATCATCTATGAAAAAAATAAAATAGAAACAGGTGCTACTTTAGCTCTTCAAAAATATAATAATGGATTAGATTATGATGATATAAATAAATTTTTAAAAGATAAAGGATATGATGTAGATTTATATATTACTAAAAAAGATGATTTAGTAACTATTACTTTAATTAAATCAATAGATTTTACTACTCCTGGAATTAATAAAGTACTTAAAAGTCCATATTCTATTGAAGTAGAAAGGACTGTTGCTGATGAATAATAAAGGTCAAGTATTAGTTCTATTTCTATTATTGATGCCAGTAATAATAATATTTATTTGTTTTGTAATAGATTCATCTATTATGTATTATGAGAAAAATAAATTAGATAGTATTAATAATGATATTTTAATGAGTATAAAGAATAAAAATGTTAAAGAATCAGAAATAAAAAGACTTATAAATTTAAATGATGATGATATAAAAATAAATAGAATAACTATAGATAAAGATAAGATTATTATTGAAGATGAAAAAGAAATAGATTCTATTTTTGGTAAATTTATTAATAAAGATAGTTATTTAATTAAATCGGAAACATCTATAAAAAGGGGATGATTATATGAATAAGATTATTACAGTTACTTCTAGTAAAGGTGGAGTAGGTAAAACTACATTTTCTATGATGCTCGCTGATATTTACTCTAAGAATCATAGAGTTTTATTATTAGATTTAGATATCTTTAGTGGAAGTTTAGCATTTGCTTTTGGTATTAAACCTAAATATTCTATTTATGATTTATGTGAAGATATAGATGATGATATTAAACTTGATAAATATATTTATGAATATAGTGAAAATATATCTCTTATTAGTGCGCCACTTGATAATAGAGTATCGTCTAAAATAAAAACTAAGAATATAACACAAGTCTTAGAAAAACTTAGAAGTAAATATGAAGTAATTATAATAGATACAAGTCATGTTATTAATGAAATAAATATGATAGCTTATTCTTTAAGTTATAAAATAATAGATATATTTACTAATGATAGTTATGATTTACAAAATACTAAAAGATTTATAAGTATAGCTAAAAATATAGATGTAGATAATCTTGTACTTATTCTTAATAATTCTATTAGTCCAGATAAAAAGTTCTTTAGTAATTTAGAAATTAAAAATATCTTAAAGAAAGCTATAGATTACACAATTGATAACACTCTTTATCTTAAAGATTATGATGAAATAGTAATAGGTAGTGATCTAATTAAATTTAAAGATTTACAAGATAGAGAAAAATATAAATTATTAAGTAAAAATATGATTAATTTATTAGAAGGTGATATAGATGAAGAATAGTTGGGTAAATGAATTTAATTTTGATAATTCTTCATTAAAAAATATTGAAAATGATTATGATATTTTTACTAATAAGAAATTATTAGATGAATTAAGAATTGATGTTATACAAAGATTAATTGATTCTAATAGTGAATTTAGAGAGAATGTAGATGAAGAAGTAGAAAAGATTAGTTTAGAATATGAATTATCTACAGTAGAAAGAAATTATTTAATTAATTTAATTGATAATGAAATAAATGGATATGGACCTATTACTGAGTTATTAGAAGATAAAAATGTTACTGAAATAATGATTAATAGTCCTTCTGATATTTATATAGAAGTAGATGGAAAAATTACTAGAGATGATAATATATCATTTATTAATGATGATCATATTATTAGAACTGTATTAAGAATTATAGGTCCTTTAGGAAGAACACTTGATGCATCTAATCCAATGGTAGATTCAAGACTTAAAGATGGATCTAGAATAAACGCAATTATTCCACCTCTTTCAGTAAAAGGACCTGTTGTTACAATTCGTAAGTTTAAAAAAGATATTATTGATATGGATAGTTTAGTAGGTAATGGTACTTTAACTCCATATATGGCAAGATTCTTAGATGCTTGTGTAAGAGCTAAATTAAATATTATAGTCTGTGGTGGTACAGGTTCTGGAAAAACTACTTTACTTAATGTATTAGCTGATTCTATTAATGATTTAGAAAGAATAATTACTATAGAAGATGCTGTTGAACTTAATTTTAGGAAAGAACATGTTATTCAATTAGAAACTAAAAATACTAATTACGAGAAAAAGGGAGAAATAACTATTCGTGATTTAGTTCGTAATTCTTTACGTATGAGACCAGATAGGATAATTGTTGGTGAAGTACGTGGAAGTGAAGCCTTTGATATGCTTCAAGCAATGAATACAGGTCATGATGGATCAATGACAACACTTCATGCTAATGGAGTTGAAGATGCATTAAATAGACTTGAAACAATGATTCTTATGTCTGAGTTTGATTTACCTATTAAAGCAATTAGAGGTTATATAAATAGCGCTATAGATATTATTGTTAATACTGAAAGACTTAGTGATGGTAAAAGAAAAGTTACCAATATATCTGAAGTAGATGGAATAAAAGATGGAGAAATTATTTTAAATAAAATATTCTCATTTGAAGAAGATGGAGTAACAGAAAATAATGAAGTAAAAGGAGAATTTATCTTATACGATAAAGAGCCATCTGTATATAAAAAGATTAAATCAAGAGGAATAAATGATCTTGATGATATGTTTAAGAAAAAGAAAAAAAGTAAATAGAAAGGAGAATAAATATGACTGATATAATCTTATGTATATCTATTATGTTTATAGTTATAGCGATTATTCTATTCTCATATAATTTTTATTTAATATATTTAAGTTATAAAAAAATAAAAAGATTTGATGAATATATAACAGACGAAATAGATAGTGGATATTCAGTTAGTGATGCTTTTATAGATAGATATAAAAATACAAGAGATAATTTATCTAAGAAGTTATTAAAA
>AUXO016827840.1_pt1 | contig 10465 bp, 7 predicted proteins | sample 768731 | NCBI WGS metagenome assembly AUXO01 (sample SAMN02715735, study PRJNA202380) | gut metagenome | biome: sheep rumen | host: Ovis aries | place: New Zealand: Palmerston North | reverse complement strand
AGATCTAATGAGTACGATAATCAAATACTAGAGAATACTGATAAAGTTGAAAAAATCCAGAATAAGAGCTATAATATTATAAATAAGTCAATAACAAAAAGTGAGCGTTCACAGGTTGAAAGCGAAGTTTTAACTTGGAGATCGAAACAAAAAGACGGAATAGGATATATTGATTTAAGTGATAAAGGTTACAAATCATATATATACAACAAACAAGATAATGAGGTTGAGACTTTATTAAAAGTAAATGGCAGTGAAGATTTTAAGAATTTTATAAGAAAGGGTATTGAAAATGGAACTTTCACAGAAGCAGAAGGATTTAATAAATCTGTTGCAGAAATTAAAAACGAATACAGAAGATATCGTATTAGTAATGACAGCATGTCAAGAGGAAAATCAAATAATAGAAATGATCAATTTTCTAATAGACAAATACGAAGAGAAGAATCAAGTAACCCAAGAGGAAATCTTAAACAAAATAGTGGAAATGAATCAATAATAAATAAAGAATCTGAAAACAATTCAGATTCTTTTAATTTGCAAAAAAACAAACAATTAGACATTATAAAAAATAACAACCCTATGCAAGATGAATATCATACTGGAATAAGAAAACTAGAAGATATAAAAACGCTACAAGAAGCAATTGAAGATTCAGATTACAAAGATAATGATTCGTATACACCAGACTTAACAAAAAAAGATATTGAAAATGCAATTCAAACAGGTAAAATCACAGTATATAGTTCATATCCTATTGAGCAAGGTGTATTTGTAAGTCCATCTAAAATGGAAGCACAAAATTATGCAGGCAACAACAAAATCTATTCTAAAGAGGTAAATATTAATGATGTTGCGTGGATAGATCCATTAGAAGGTCAATATGCATCAGTAAACAATGCAGACACTGCAAATAGAACAAAATTATCTACAACAGACAATCAAGGTAGAACATTAAGTAAAGAGCAGCAAGAATATTTTAAAGATAGCAAAGTTAGAGATGATAATGGCAATTTATTAACAGTATATCATGGTACAAATAGTGATTTTAATATATTTGATATAACAAAAGGTGGTCAGAGCAATGAAGGGGCTGCTATTGGTTTTTGGTTTACTGAAACCAAACAAGGAGCTGAAAATTTTGCTAAAGATGTATGGTACGGAGACAAAAAACCTCAAGCTAAAGAGGTGTATCTAAACATTAAGAATCCCAAGATTTATGAGAATGTAAGTAATGATACTTTAAAAGAGCAGTATCGTACTGAATCAGAGAATTTAGAAAAACAAGCAAAAGAAATTAGAAAAAAATATAACTGGGAAAATTCAGATTATAAAACGACAATGACATTCGACTCTTTAATAAGAGATTTTAAATATGCAGAGCTTACAAATAAACCAATAGACTTTAAATCATTTGAAAGATACGCAAAAGAAGGTGGGTTTAGCAATGAGCAAATAGACACTATGGAAAAAGACGCTAAACAAATTAATGAGTTATTAAAAAAGTCCAAGAAAGCAAATAATGAATATAATAAACTTCGTTATGGAGATGCATACGAGCAATTTAAAATAGATTTATATGAAGTTGCTGGTCAAAGTGCAGAAGATGCAAATACAGGTGGTTTAGGAATGATGTTAAATGATCCTAAAGAAACTGTAGAAAAATTTAGAAACAAATTAATAAAAGAAGGCTATGATGGAATAATCATAAAAGGAACACAATTCGATAATAGCAATTTTAACGGAGAGAATAACCAATATGTTATATTTGACTCTAATCAAGCTAAAAATATAAACAATACTAACCCAACATCTAATCCAGATATAAGATATTCAAAGCAATCAGATAAATGGCAAGACTTTTTAAATAAATACTTTCCATCAAGAGGAACAACAAATCAATTATCAGATATGAAGCAAATATTACCAACAAAAGAAAGCACTAAAACTGTTTTAGAGGCAAAAAAGCAAGAAATTGCACCTAATACAACAGAAGAGGCATCTGTGCCTTTTAGAACATCAGAGCAAATAGCAAATGATACTAATATATCTAATCTAGAAGCCTTAAAAGAAGAATCTGAACAAGTTAATGTTCCATCAAAGAAGATAGCTGAACAAGTAGAAAAGGAGCTTGCTAGTAAAGATATAGAAAAAAGTCCAACAATTGATTTTATCAAGGAAAAAAGAAGCAAAGAAAAGACAACATTTAAAGAAATAAAAGATGAACTGGCACAAAAATTTGTTAATAAAGGACATTATATCGATAAGCTTGCAAAACAAACAAAGAATAAAAAATTAACATGGCTATATGATAGAACTATGAACTCATTTAATGAAGCTCAAATTTCAATAGGAGACAATCAGATTAATTCAAATGGTGAAGTAGTAGGTAAATCAATAATAGATATATTCAAACCAGCTGAAGAAAAGAAATTAACAAAAGAATTTAATGATTATCTATTAAATAAACATAATATAGCAAGATATGGATATGAAAAAGGTATATTTGGAACTGAAGTATCAGCTGAACAATCAAAACAAATTGTAGATTACTACGAAAAGAAACACCCAGAATTTAAAGAATGGGGAGAAGAAGCAAGTAAATATAACGACAATAACTTAGTAGATTTAGTTGATAACGGTCTAGTATCTGACGAAATGTATAAAAAGTTAAGAAATATGTACCCCGACTATGTACCAACATTTAGAGATATTACAGAAGACATGTCAAACTTTACTGTAGATGATCGTGTTGGAACAAACACATTAAAGAAAGCAACAGGAAGTAACTTAGATATATTATCAGTACAAGAAAGTATGGCTGAACAAACCCTAGCGATTAAGAAAGCCATTAGAATGAATAATTTAGGTTTGGAACTATATAATACTCTCCACCCATCAAAAAGCGATATAATTCTATCTGGAGTCGAATTTGACCCATCAGCAATGATGACATTAAATGGAGATGTAGTTGAAAAGAATACAGATGGTACAAATATGTTTACTATTTTTGATGATGGAGAAATGAAAACTTTCAAAATCAGCGATGAATTATATTCAGCATTTAAGAAAGACACATTACAAAACAAGATCAATAATAGTAAAGCTGCAAAAGCATTGCTAACACCACTTGAAAAATTATCTAAATTCCAGAGAGAATTATTAACCACATATAGTATAGGATTCTCACTAAATAACCCTATAAAGGATTTTAGCAACGCATTAGTAAATACTAAGTTTAGTGATTTAAAATTCATTAAAAACTATCCTAAAGCATTATATAATCTTGCAACCAAAGGCGATTGGTATAAAAGCTATAAAAATAATGGTGGTTATGCTAATACATACTTTGATTACGATAAAGGATTATTACCAACAAAAACTAAGAATCCAATCAAGAAATTTGCAAATAAAATTGCAGCTGTAAACGAAGTATTAGAGCAAGCACCCAGATTAACAGAATATATTTCGACAATAGAAAATGGTGGAACAATAGATGAAGCCTTATATAATGCAGCCGATGTAACTGTAAACTTTAAACGTGGTGGAGATATTACAAAGGCTGTAAATAAATATGGAGCTAACTTCTTAAATGCTTCAGTACAGGGATTAGATAAAACCTACAGAAATATAATTGGTCAAAACGGAGTAAAAGGATATACAAGATTAATGCTTAATGCAACAATTGCTTCAATAGCACCAGCAATTATTAATAACCTAGTACTAGGTGACGATGATGATTACGAAGAATTACCAGATTACATTAAAGATAACTACTTCTTATTTAAGATTGGAGATAATAAATTCTTCAGAATACCAAAAGGAAATGTTTCAGCTGTAGTTGGTTCAATAGCAAGAAGAGCTAATGACGCTGTAGAAGGTAAAGAAGTGAATTGGAAATCTTTAGTAGATACAACTGTAAATCAATTGGCACCAAATAACCCAGTAACAGACAATGTTTTAGCACCATTAATTCAAGCAAGAAACAATAAAGCCTGGTATGGAGGAGATATAGTAAGTACAAGATTGCAAAAACTTCCAGCAGCAGAGCAATATGATGAGAAAACAGACTCAATAAGTAAGTTCTTAGGTAAGACATTGAATATAAGTCCTAAAAAGATTAACTATGTACTAGATCAATATTCTGGAGGTATTGGAGATGTAATTTTACCAACATTAACACCACAAGCAGAAAACAATATTTTAGAGGATAAGTTTACAACTAATTCAACAATGAAAAGTAAATATCCAAGTGAGTTCTTTAGCAAGTCAGACGAACTTCAAATTGCTTCAAATTCAGAAAATGCAACAGATGAAGACAAGTTAAAATATATGCTTATGAATGAGCTTAAATCTGGGAAGAACTTTAAAATTGACGGAGAAACAATATCAACAGGTATATCAGATTTATATGCTCAAAAGAGAGCTATTCAAAATTCATCAGTAAGCGACAAAGAGAAAAAAGAAGAGCTTGAAAAAGTACAGAAACAGATTAATACACTTGCAAGATATGGAATAGAGAATAGCGATAATATTGAAATTGATGGAAACACAGCTACGATTCCAGGTTCAGATTTTAAATGGATTAATGAAAATGGAACATGGAAGAAAGTAGATGATAAAACTAAAACAAAATTGAAACAAAACAATATCTCATTAGAGTCTTATGCTAATTATCAAGACAAAGTTGCTAGATATAAATCAAACTTACAAGATGATGAATCATTAAAACAAGCTGATAAAATAAAAATACTTAGAAATATGAAAATGTCGGACAAAGATAAGAAAGGAATCTATTCAGCATTTGTAGGTACAACTGATACTGCCTACGATAACATTAAAAATAATGTAAAAATCAATGATTATTTAGACTATAAGACAGATGTATCAGGTTTAACAAAAAATACCGAAAAGATTCAAAAGTTAAAACAAGCAAATTATTCTTCACAAACAAAACAGATAATCTATGAAAACACAATAGGAAAAGATGATGAAGCATATGCTGCTGTAAAAAACGTTGTACCTATAGATAGTTACTTAGACTATAAATCTCAATCATTCTATGCTGACAAAGATTCTAATGGTAAATCAATTAGTGGTTCAAGAAAACAAAAGATTGTTGATTACTTAAACAGCTCATATATGAGATATGAAGATAAATTAATTATTCTTGGAATGAACAACAAATTATCTTCATCAGAATTATCGTTGGTATTTAACTATGTAAATAGTCAAAGCATACCAACAAACCAAAAAATAGCCATTTTAAAGAAAGTCAAGGGATTCACTGTAAATGGCAATAATGTAAATTGGTAGGAGGGATAATCATGGCAAATAATCAAGATGCATCTCCAATCAGAAACTATACAGAGGTTGAAAGAAGATTAAGCGGCCTTTTAAAAAATTTAAATAAAGCAAATGCGAGAGTTGTACAAATAAACAATGAACTTGCTACAATGATGAAATCATTATTAATTAATTTATCTGGATATGTGGACCAGGGTGAAGTAGCGCTCTGGTTCTATTCAGGTGTACCAACGACATCAAACAAACCATATACAGACTGGCAATCTCCTTCAGAACATGAAGGAGATTTTTATTACGATAAAGAATCAGGTCTTGTATACCAATTCAGTTTGCAAAATAACTGGCAAAATATTCAAGATAATGATTTGGTACAAGCAATGGCACTAACTAATGCAGAACTACAATCTGGTGATAATGAAAGAAAAGTTTTTTTGAGTCAACCTGTACCTCCATATGACAGTGGTGATTGGTATATAAAAGACAATGGTGATTTATATTTGTGCCAGGTTGGAAAAGATATCAGTGAAGATTATGCAGCTGACGACTTTATTATTTCTAGTATGTATCAAATGACCGTTGCAAGTAAATCTGCCGAAGAATTAACAGTCTTAAAAGGTACAGTAACAAGAATATCAGAAGACTATGTGTCGGTAACTGATTTAGCTACAGGAGGTTCGACAACTATAGCAGGAGAAAATATATCAACAGGTTCAATCAAATCTAACAATTATGTATCAAATACTTCTGGAACTAAGATAGATTTATCCAATGGAACAATAGATACTAAGAATTTTAAAGTTGATGCACAAGGAAATGTTACAGGTAACAATAGCACATTTTCTAATGTCAATATTTCAGAAGGTAAAATGAAGTTTAATGATGGTCAAAATCGAATTGCTTCAATTGAATTCACAGACCCTAACGATGTAACAGATATAAAAAGTGTATATTTTAGTCATTTAATTTCACTTGGTATAGATCCAAATGCATTTGATTATGGATTAATCGATGGAGCAACTGTTGAAGGCGTTTATGATGAAGATGGTGGTATTTCAGTTGGTGGATTTTATTCACGAAGTCCAGCAAGAAATAAAAATTGGCATCCTAATTTAGGAACATATATAAACGGATTTACATGCCAAGATTTTAATCAATCTGGAGGAAGTACGGATTTATCTTGTACAACAAGAATTGGTTCAAATTTTATTGAACTTTTAGACACAAATCATACAGCTGGAACAGAAAGCAAAGTAACAATTACTCCAACATATATTGAGTTAAAAGATCCTAATAATATAAAGACAACAATAACACCAGCTGGTGTTACACCTCCATCAAAAGAATCTATAAAAAAGAATATTAAACCATTTAAAAATGCTATAGACATACTAAAAAATGTCGATATATACGAATACCATTTAATTAATCAAGAAGACACTGAAAAAAAGCATATAGGTTTTGTAATTGGAGATAAATATAACTACTCAAAAGCAATAACAAATAATGACAACGATGGAGCAGAGCTATATTCAATGATTTCTGTTTTGTGGCAAGCTGTAAAGCAGCAACAAAAGGAAATAGAAAATTTAAAAGCAAAGGAGGGAGAAAATTGATAAAAATAGACAATGAAAAAACAATTGAAATAAGTAGAGGCGACTCTGCAACAATTGAACTAACAATACCATTAAGTACAACTGACAATTATGAGTTTGAAGTTGGAGATATTATTAAATTAAGAGTCTATGAAAAGAATGGTTACAATAAAGAGCCAGTACTCGAGAAAGATTTTGAAGTTGATGAGGCAACAGAAAAAGTAAATATCGTATTAAACGAAGAAGATACAATGTTTGCACCAATTTTGAATAAAGCTCAAATATATTGGTACGATATATCTCTAAACGAAACTCAAACAATTGTAGGTTATACAGAAGAAGACGGACCGAAACTATTTATCGTAACTCCAGCGAAAGGAGGGAGCGACTAATGAGTACACCTGATGCAAATCTAGAGGGGAATATGCCTGAAGGAGAATTAAACGTAGAGCAATTAGTTGGTTCATTGTTTCCTAAAGGTGATTCTGGAGAAATAATAATTTTAGAAACTATAACAACTAATCCAGGAACAAATGCTGAAGTTGAAAATGTTGGAACAAGAACGAAAGCAAAACTTAAATTTTATATTCCAAGAGGTAATACTGGAGCTACTGGTAATGGTATACAAAGCATAACAAAGGTAGGTACATCTGGACTTGTAGATACATATAGAATAACAATGACAGATGGAACATATTATGATTTTACTGTTACAAATGCAGATGTTGGTTCAGCGTATACAAAATCAGAAACAAACCAATTATTAGATGCAAAAGTTGATAAAACATCAGTAACAGATGATTATTCATCAACAAAAACGGAGGCCGATAAATTAAAAATCGCATCATTATGGGCAATAAAAACGATGAAGGCTGCAATAGACAGTACAACTGGTATATTAACTAATTTAACTACAACAGATAAAGCGAATCTTGTCGCTGCAATAAATGAACTTGTAACTGGTTTAGGAGGTAAAGTTGGAACGTCTACATATACAACCAAAATGAACTCATTAGATAGTTCCATAACAAGCCTAACAAATACGAAACAAAATGCTGCTTATTATGAAGCATCAGTAAATGGAGCGGACTTTACTATAAATTCAACGATACCTGTAGCTGCTGGAGTAGAATATAAGGTTCATTTTGCAGCTACTAACAATACAAATAATGCAAGACTAAGTGTAGATAACGGAACGACATTCTATAACGTAGATGGTTGCAAAGCTGTTGCTCTTGGCGGAGAGTATCTACGAATGATGTTTGATGGAACCAAATTTGTTTATATGACAGATATGGGACCATCAATAATAGAATATGTGGCGGAGGTAAATAATAATGAATAAAATATTAGAATTTGCTCGTAATATATATATATATATATACGTACGCAAGGGATTCAAGGTTTAAAGAAAGGAGGAAGTTACTTATACTTTCTTCTTTCTTTTTATGGGAAGGAGGTGTATGCTTGTAATTCACAAGGTACACCTCGTGATTATAATGGCTAAAGTAATTACACCTAAAAACAAATTAAATATGTATGAAGTTGGAGATATTGTTTTAAATATGAGTGGAGTAAATCCTGGAACTCGTTTTGGAGGAACTTGGGAGTTGACATCAAAAGGGAAAGCAATTATAGGTGTTGATCCAGACGACCAAGATTATGAACAAGCAGGACTGACAATGGGAGAAAAAAAGCACACATTAACAGTTGATGAAATGCCTGCCCATTCTCATATGAATTTATATACTTATAACAACAGCATAATTGGAACAGGAAACACTCCTAATACAGGTGTTGGAACGGGAATTATCCATAATGGAAATTATAATCAAGGTTCGGTACATACTGGTTCAGCTGGTAGTGGACAACCACACAACAATATTCCACCTTCAATGACACTATACGTATGGTTAAGAACAGCTTAGTCAATATAGACAAGCAATTAATATGAAAATATTAGATTCAGATATAAAAATAAAAAGTAAGAATGTAATCAATGACGATAACTCGACTGTTAATGAAACACTTAAAAATATAAAAGACAATATTACCAAACTAATACCTGTAGAATTATATAAAACTTCCAGTGGCTCATCAGGAACAATAACACTCGAGGACGATGCTTCTAACTATAAGTACCTAGAAGTTTTTTATGGTGCTGATGGTATAGAATACTCTGCAAAAGTAAGAAGTGATAAATCTTTTAGTACCCCTTGTCATGCCGTTCGTGGAGGAGACGTTGGAATTAATTTATACTCATCTAATTGGACAATCTCAAACAATAAAATCACTTTTGATAAAGCTTCAAACATGTATATGGGAAGCGATAATGTTATTCATTCATATGGTCAAAACGCGTATATTAAAATCTACGAAGTAATTGGTTACAAAGAAGTATAAGTAACTAAAATTAGTTATGAAAGAAAAAATCAAAAAAATAGCTGGTAATATATATATATATATATATATACTGCCACAAGGCTTACAAAGATTCTTGGATGGAAGGAGGAAGTTGTTAAAAGACTTTCTTCTTTCATTTTTAGGAGAGGAGGTGCAAGTTTGTAGTTCACGACTTGTACCTCGTGATGAAATTGGCTAAGATAATAGACTTTTTAAAATCACATATCAAAATTAATATATATAGGGTAGGAGACATTATATTATCTACTAATAATAGAAATCCTGGACTTGATTATGGCGGAACATGGGAACTGTGGGGAGCTGGAAGAGTTCCAGTTGGTATAGATTTAGCTCAAACTGAGTTTAATGAAGTTGAAAAAACTGGCGGAGAAAAAAAGCACACATTAACAGTTGATGAAATGCCCGCGCACAACCATGAAATAGCAATAAATAATGGATCAACAGACTCAACATACTTTTCATATTCAACAGGTGCTCATAAGAGATACTATAACGGACAAGATATAATAAAAAATACAGGCGGAGGACAATCTCATAACAACTTACAACCTTATATAACATGTTATATGTGGAAGAAAACAGCCTAATTTCAATACAAACGAATCAGTATGGCTAAAATAATAAAAGTGAAGAATAGAGTTGAAAGCAATTGTATTAATTTTCCAGTTGGATATATTTATTTATCCGCTGTGGAAATAAATCCTGAAACATATTTTGGTGGAACATGGGAACAGATTAAAGATAAATTTCTGTTAATGGCTGGTGATACATATTCAGCTGGAACAACAGGTGGAGAAGCAACACACAAACTTACATGGAATGAGATGCCAAAACACAATCATGGTGTAAGTGGTGGAACTTATGGAGGAACTGGAGTGTCTTATGCAGGAGGCTCTGGCATATCTGTACCTAACCCTACATCTGCTATTACTATAGGAAATGCAGGTAATGATCAACCACACAACAATATGCCACCATATTTAACAGTATATGGATATAAAAAAATTGCTTAACAACAAGTAAAAATGAAAGTAAATAAATTAAAAAATAAGTTAAAAAGTGAAGATATAGTTTATAACAATAACACAGTAAAAGAAGAGCTAGATAACATGCAAAATAAAAAAATAGACTCTTCTGGAAAC
>AUXO015001757.1_pt1 | contig 10465 bp, 9 predicted proteins | sample 768731 | NCBI WGS metagenome assembly AUXO01 (sample SAMN02715735, study PRJNA202380) | gut metagenome | biome: sheep rumen | host: Ovis aries | place: New Zealand: Palmerston North | reverse complement strand
ATTCTTTGAATTAAATTATCTGTAAGTTCTTCAATAACTTCCATCTTTTGTTCTTTACTCTGTGTTTCACTTAAAGTATTCATTGCTAAATAATCAAGTAAAAAAGTATTATTCATATATTCTTTTAAGATACCATTATCTTCATACTTCTTATTACTTTTAAATACTTTCGTATCATTAGCAACATGATTCTGTAAATAATCCCATAACTTCATCGCATATTGGAAATTAGTATTTTTTAAAATAACATTTGTCTTTTTAATTGGCGGAATAACTCTAGCAACATGAAGTTTTTTTAATGTCTTATATACATCCGTATTCATAAGCATAGTTATATCATCATCTAACCTACTTATTCGTTTATCAATAGGCATCTCACCTTTAGGTTCCTTCTTATCAACCAAACTAGATGTATAATTCATTTCTATAAAGACCTGTTCTCCACCAATAGTACTTTTTGCACTATATTTAGCTTTTTTTACATCTTTTAAACTAGAAGAAGTAATTAAACTTTTCTTTTTTATTTCCAAAAAATTACGCATATTTTCAATAAGAGTATAAATTAATCTATTTTCATACGTATCATAACTTTCATCCTTCTGAATATTTAATATTTTAGAAGGTTTAACATCGCCATTATCTTCAATTTTTTGAATATAATTCGTATGTTTAGATAAATGTCTTATACTTTCAACTGTAATTCTTCTTGCAAGTTCTACCTTTACAATTTCTTCTTCATTGACAATAAATCTGTTCGGATTTCTTAAGATATTATCCAAATATCTAATCGTATCTTCCATTAAATCTAACCATTCAAAATCAGCTTCAACTTTATTAATATCTGTATTAACAATCAAATTAGATCTAATATTATTCGTAAATTTATCTTGATCTCGTTCACTTATTGAACCGATTAAATCAGTAACCTTAAGTTTATCCATATATTATCACCTACGCCATCTTCTTAAGTCTTAATAAATACTCAATACATTCAGCCATTTTACCTTCGCCAAAATTATCATTTAAGAATTTAACAAAGCCATCAATTTCATCTCTAATATAAGCAATATTTAATTGTTCAAACTTTCTTAAAATCTTTCTAGCAATAAAATAGTCAATTCCCCTTATTTCATCTCCACCACAAGCCACAAATACTGGCACGAATTTTCTCATATGTGCCACAATACGGTTACCAAAAGCAATTCTGAAATGTTTAATAACATAATCATCCATCTCTTCAATTTTCTTTAAATTCTCTTCATGAATTGGATTATTTTGAATAGCTTCTTGGAATTTTTTATCTAAATAAGAATAATTTATATCCTGTGCTGGTGTATCTTCAGGTTCAAATACCTGACCTTTATCATTAATATCGATAGGCATAGCACGGTCATATACTTTATCGGTAACCATAAATGTAGAGTCATCGTTATTAATTGTTCCAATATACCACATATTTGGAGGTATTTTTAATTTACCTTCCATTAAGTGAATTGGGTCACTCTTCCATGCACTAGGAACAATTTCTACAATCCATTCATCTTTATTAGGCATTTCTAGTATTGATAACATTTCTGCAAAATAATATTCAACACGAGAAATGTTCATTTCATCTAGGATTACCGTATATACATCATCCGTATATCCAGCAACATACATTTCTTTTAAAACTTCTGTTTCATTAAATCTTTTAGTAAATTCGTTGAAATATCCGAATAATTCAGTACGGTCACGCCAAGATGGTTGAACTGAAGCAATACAAGAGTCATGTTTTAAAAATTTACCCCAAGCATACGCAAGTGATGTTTTACCGGTACCAGAAATACCTTGTAAAATAACTAATTTCGTAGATGCTAATGCTGAAATAAATAATCTAATCATGTCGCTTGTATAATATAATCTTAATTGACTTGCCGCAAAATTTCTAAATAATTCAACCAATTCAGGTAATTCAAAGGTATTACCATAATTTTGAATTTTATAATCTTTATATTTAATATCAACTTCGTTAAGTTTAGGAAATCTTATTTCCGTATTTGGATCAACACTATCAGCTTCTCCTTCAGTACCTTCTTCTGTATCAGCTTCATCAGGCTTTAATCCAAGTTTAGAAACTTTCATCGCCAAAATTGTTTCTTTTTCTTTAACAAGTTTAGCCACCTCATTATTTAAAGTACTAACTTCTTCAAGTAAAGATTCCTGTTCAACTAAACTTTTTCTAATTCTTATATATTTTCTAATTAAGAAATAAATAGCAAAAACAATTAATCCAAGTAATATTAAAGTAACTAAAATAGCAAGTCCAACTAGTAACCACTCAGGTATTGAAAAATCATTTTTATATTCATTTACAACCTTAATATATTCAGGTATATTAAATATACTTTTAAAGCCATTAAAAATACCTAATATAATAAATTTAACGCCATTAAAAAATTGTGATAAAAATTCGTACAAAAAGCGTAAAAATGTATCCATAATACCTCCTATAATTTAACAATTTTCGATTTTAAAAGATTCTTTTCTCTTTCTAACATTTCATATTCAGGACTATCTTCATATACAAGTATATAAGGGAAAAGTACGAGTTCATTTGTTGTACCAGTATATTTTGAATCTAGTTCTAATCCAAAATTATATCCTTCATTAATTAATTTGTCAATCTTATCTTTATTGGCCTTATAATCCGAATAAGTAATTCTAATATATATAAACTTTTTAGCTAAAGAATTATTTAATACTCCTAATAATCTTTCCAATTTCTTTTCTTTAGTAAATAATGAACTAGTCATAGGTACCATATAATACCTTGAAAAATCGAGACTAATTGCATTATTTAAAACAATAGATGATGCAATTATATAAGTAATAAATAATTTATCTTCATTAACAACACCACTATTAAAAGCCTTTTCAATTGCATAATCACTATATAAATTAGATATTTTAACATTATGTTCAATTATTAAATAATTAAGTCGACGATATAATCTTTTTTCAACAACATTAAATTCTTTCGTATATAATGTTTTATTAAACAATTCTTTCTTTTCTGTTAATTTAACATACCAATCTGTTAAAAATCCTTTTAATCCATCTCTATTATCTATCTTAATTATATCATCACTAACTAAAATATTAATTACTTCCAAGTCTTCAGTTACCACACACACATCATCAAAATAAACAATATAACCAAATAAAGCCACAATATTCTTTATATCATCTATATTATCATCTGTTGCTAATTTTTCTGCTAAATTAACTAATTCTTTATTAACTCTATCAACAAAATCTTTTACTGTTGGATAATCTGTTTCATTATAATATCTTACATCAATATATTTATCAATAAAAGGTAAACATAAATTCTTTTGATATTTATTACGAAGAACAATTCTAAAAAATTCTAAATATTCTCGTCTAAAAAAACTAATATATTCATCTATAATATTATAATTCATAATTTTCCTCCTTAAGATATTGTTACTGTTACAATACTACTACTATTAACAATTGGATAAGTATAATTATTACTAGGATTAACTTTATAAAACTTAATAGCCATTGTACTAACCGGCTCTATATTAAAAGTTAATCTATTAATATAATCAGTTCCTCCAATAGTTGTATTACTATAAGTAGCGGTATTAACTATATTACTAGTCGTATCTAAAAGTAAGATATTTGGATCAAAATCTAATCTAATTTCTTCACCAACACATTTACTACGATCATCTAAAGATAATGTTCTATATACATTATTATCAATTAAATCATTAACCTGATAACTACCAAAAGCAGTAATTACTTTACAGTAGTTAATCGCATTAGTAATTTTAAGAAGCATATATGGTCTATTTGCTACATCTTCAATTTCATAAGTAACACCTTTTTTACCTACAACATATCTATATCTTGCTTTAATTTCTTCTTTATATGGTGAAGTACTTTTAGCTATTATCTGAATTTCCAATTGTTCATTTTCACTATAACTTCTCGTAGGTTGAACCGATAAAGTAACCGTATCAGAGTGGGTTGTACTAGAATTATATATTGTACCCGTTGGTTTATCTACTGAACATCCGACATCACTAGGACACACAAAAGTAACTTCATATGGGATATCATAATCCGTATAAACCAAACTATTTTTCATAGATAATAAATCAAATGAAATATTAAATGAACCAACTCCAGACCAGTTATTAACCAAATATATTGGATTATTTTTCTTAAGTCTATTGCTAGTAAAATAGAAATTTTTTGCATTTAAATAATAACTATGAAATTCTTCAATAATATATTTTGCTAAGGTAAATGAGCCAAGTGAAAAAACCAATGCCAATATAACTACAATAATTATCTCTTTATATGACAATTTTCGCTTTTTCATAATAACATCACACAACCTGTTCTGCATTTATTTTTATATCTACTAAATCAATAATACCTGCATAATCACTAGGATAATCCATATAAGTCGTAGGAAATTCAACCCATAATGTATAATTATCTGTTACCCTTTGATTATAGTTCATTACTGATACATCGTTAATAACTAAATGTCGGTAATATACTCCATTATCATCGGTAACCGTCGTATCACTATCAACTTCATTTTGAGCCATCGTATTACCCTTAAATATTTTAAAATTAAGTGGCATGTTAGTAGTAGTAATTATCTCAATTGAATAGGTTAAATCGACATTAGCTCTACCTTCACTAGAAAAATTAGATACATTAAATGTATATAAATAAGGTTCAGTTCTTGGAACCATTCCTTCTAATTTTATTTGACCAGTAGCACTTTCTACTCCAACAACAAAGAAAGCTAAAGTAGGACTAACTTCTGTTGAAACATTACTTTCATATCTTGCTTGAGTAAAATTCAAACTTCTCAAAGAGATAAGCGTTACTATCAAAACAATTGAAAAGAATAAATATCTTTTAAAATCTTTTGCATTAATATATTTTTTAATATTATTTATTCCTTTCATAATCATCATCCTACTTTACTCTACTATTAATCTTTTTTTGTATTTCACTTAAATCAAGTCTCTTCGTATATTCAATAAATTTCTTCTCTTTCTCACTAACACTAATCGTATCATCCTTATTCGGATTATTATCTTCTTTTTTTATTTCATCGTTAACTTCTTTTTTATTATTCAATTCTTCATCATCATTGTTCTTATCATTATTAACATCTTTATTTTGATTATTTTCAGCATCATTAATTTTCTTTTTTAGACTATTAAGTTCCTTTTTTTCTAACTTATACTCAGTTCCTTCGAGTAACCTATTAATTTCTTCAATATCAATTTTTCTAGTTAATTCAAGTAAATCTTTTGATTCAACAACATCTCTACTTTTTTGTTTCTTAATCTCACTAGACTTAACTTGTTCACTAGATATTTCTTTAGCAATCAATTCATCATCATCATTTTTTACGACAACTTTTTTAACATTTTTACTATCTTTTTTATAAGATAAAGCAAAATCAAATAGTAACAATGTTATAAAGATTGCTAGTAGAATCTTAGGTTCCGTTATAACTTTTTTCCATACCCCTAATTTAGGATATATTTTAACAACTTTACCAATTACTTGTTCTCTTGTAATAGGTTTATCCACAATATTGTTATTATCACCCTTAACTGTAAGAACATTCTCATCAAGATAGATAATTCTATGGGTAATAACTGTTTCATCATTCATAAAGGCAACAATATCACCTTTTTTTAAATTATCATTAGTAATCTTTACTAATATAACATCATTTATTTTAAGTGTCGGCTCCATGGAACCACTCGCAACTTCAAAAAAAGTATAACCAAAATAGTTTGGATAAGCATTTTTAAAAGTCATAACAACTTTACCATAAATAACAAAAACTAAAAGCACTAATAACAAACCTGTAAAAATATCTACGATAACTTTAGTTATCTTTTTTAGGTGGCCCATATCACACCTCACTTTCCTTTTTATTCTTATTCTCCTGTATATTGAGTAAAATGTGCCGCAATTAAGAATTGTAATTCTTCTCCAATAAGAGTCGAATCAGATTCATCATACTGACTATCATTTTCCCAATCAATTGAAATTCTTAAAGTAATTTCCCTATTCGTATCATTAAGACCAATAACCCCATTAATTGTATTCGAAGTAATGACTTCATTTGTATTCATATTTTTTATTTCAAAATTAATATTTGGATAATCTTCAATTTGACTATCATCAATATCAAGTTGATACTCGACGGATACATCACTTTCACTCGTATCGATGACAACATCAAAAGTCGCACTAGAACCTGGAGCAAAATAACCATCTTCTGTATGTGTTCCATTAACATATTCAAAATCATTTAAAGTAATTGTTTGACTTAAATCCAAATCATTACCATTAATATATATTTTCCATTTTCCAATTTCTAAACTATCAGTAGAAGTTGCATTTGTTTCAAATAAAGCATATGTATTTAATATAGTTAAACCTGTTAATAATAAAAGTCCAACAATTAAAATCCATATCTTATATTTAAATATATTATCCATTTTTTTCTTCCAATTTCATTTCATGTTTAGCATCTATTATCATCATAATTTCATAAATAATAGCAAATAATGTAGGGAAAATAACTAAAAACATATAACCCCATCTAGAAGTAAATATTCCTAAATATGTACCTACTTTATGAATTGCTTTAACTGTGTCAGTTTTACCAATAACATATTCGCCAGACACATTCTCACCATCAAGTGTAAAAGTAGTCTCATTCTTATCTATTGGTTGTTTAGATTCAACCGTATCCAAATATATTAATACATTACTATTCATTGCACTATTATAGTAAAATACTTTATCTCCAGGATTAATTTTGTTATCACTATTTCTTTTAACAAGCAATAAATCTCCCTCTAAATAATCTGGCTCCATTTCATCACTATCAATAATCAATAAAGAAGTCTTTCCAAAAGTTGAAACCTTAAATTCGTTATAAGATAACAAACATATCGTTACAAATATAGCCGCAATAAGCCATATACCAATAACAATATCTAAAATAAATTCACCAATTTTCTTCATCATATTCACTCTCCTACTTATTCATAGTATATTTTATCATACATTTGAAAAAATTAAAAGAGATTTTTTATTATTTAAATGAGATTTTATAACATAATCCTTATTCATCAAAAAATAAAAAGCAATCTATCTATAAAAAGATAAAATTGCTTATTATTTTATTAACCTAAATTAGTATTTTTTCCTAAAGTAATCGTTGCTGTTTGAAGTTTATTATCACGATAAAATGATACTCTTACCTTATTACCAACTTCATATTTATATAATTCATATCTAAATTCCGCAAGTCCAGATATTTTTGCTTCATTTAATTTAACAATAATATCACCTTTTTTAAGTCCTGCTTTTTCTGCTGGAGAGCCTTTTTCAACTGTTAATACGGCAACTCCTTTTTCAACACCTTCAGGAATATTTATTCTATTTTGCCATAAATAATATTCTTCTGATAAATCAATCATTCCAATACCAATATATGGTCTAACAATACTTTCACCTGTTTCAATTGTTTCCGCATATTTTAAAGCATCTTCAATTGGAATAGCAAAGCCCATTCCTTCAACAGTATTTTCTACAATTTTCATTGAAATAACGCCAATGACTTTACCAGATACATCACAAAGTGGTCCTCCTGAGTTACCAGGATTAACGGCTGCATCTATTTGCATAACTTTCATATAATAATCCGTTGTATTATTTCCAGAAACACTAATATCTACCATTCTATCTTTACCTGATAGTATTCCTTTAGTAACTGTTCCTTTATAATTAAGCCCCATTGGAGTACCAACTGTAAATATCGTATCACCAAGTTTTAATGATTCTGTCTCACCAATTTCAACAGCCACATATTCACTTTTATCTTCAATAGTAAGAATAGCAATATCCGCATACTTATCACCACCTACTATTTTTGCTTCAATAGTCTTATCATTATCATTAAATTCAATTTCAGCCTTATCAGCCTCATCAATAACATGATTATTAGTCATTATATAAGCAAGACCTTTATTTTTCTTATAAATAAATCCTGTACCCGTAGATATTTGCTTACCACTTTTATATGCCGTAATAACCACTGTTGATCCATATACTTTATCAACTGATGAAGATATACTATTTTCAACTAATTCACTAGTAGTAATATTTTTAACTACTTGTTCAACACTTACGGTTTTACTAATCAAATAAGCCCCAAGCATTCCACATACAAAAGATAAAAGAATACTAACAATTAAAATTATTCCCGTATGATTATTATTTTTATTTTGTTTCGAAGGTTTCTTTCTAACTACCTTTTCAACTTTTTCTTCCTTCTTTTCTTCAACTATATTTTCATTTTCCATACATATCACCTCACATATTAAGTATTTCCATATAATTCTTAGGTACCCCCATCGTATCTAATATTTTTTCAACCGGTATTGAATCAACTTTAGCATCTAACTTTTCAAGTTCATATTCAAATTCCTTTAGCATCAATCTAAATTCAGAATCTTCTAACATATATTTAAAAATAATAATAACTGCAAACAAATCGTTCTTTCCATAAATATATTCATCGTCCATCTTAAATATATTAAGTTTCTTATGAAAATCAGTATCTGGAATAGATCTTTCAGTTTTATGATCGAATACGATATCCTCATGAGCACACAAATTACGATAATTAGAAAGAATTGGTAAGAAATTTTCCAAATATTCCGGTGTTATCTTAAATACACTAGCTACTTCTAATTTATCTTCATTAGTCATTATAGTAAATAATTCACAAACCATTCCAAATGATAAAACCTTTACCAAGATCCACAAAGGTATATAACCATAATTCTTTAAATAATGCATTGTTGCATTATGTCTAGATGTATTAATTCTAATCTGTCTTCGCATCTTTTCAATTACATCTTTAACTTGTCTTCTTTTTTCCGGATTTTGTGTAAAATTCCTTGTATTTAAATAATCTTTCTCTTTATAACCATATTTCTTAGATAACTGATAAGAGATAACAGATTTTAACCTATTTTCAATAATTAATAAATTTTTAAAGAAAATATTTCTTGAATATCTATCAAACTTAAATACTGCATATAGTTCACTAAATGTAGAACCAGATATATAGGTTCTATCACTAGGTGAATTCATAAATATATGTCTATATCCATTAAGAAAAAAATAATTTTCCTTAAGTAATATATTATATGCCATATTCTCATCATCAATAATAAGTCCCTTTTTCTTCAAAATATCAATCTGCTGATCAATTGTTTTAAATTCTTTTGTCACTAGCATCACCATAATAAAGTATATCACAATTTATAAAAAAAATATATATTTTTTTATGGTATCATTGTGGGAAATTATGTTATATTCTATTATTTTATTTAATTAACCCTATGGGTAAGTGCCAATATAAAAGAGATAACTATATAAGTTTATCCCTCGTATACATATAAACATCATATTTTAAATATATTTTAATCTTTGTTTTCTTTGTAAATTTAACAAAGCCAATATCCTCGATAACTAAATCATTATTATCTTCAATTATTATTTCTTTACATAATCCATCTAATAATCTAGGATTCTTTAAACTAATATTATCAATATTAAGACTATTTGACATGTAAAAAGTCATACTTGATTCATGAGTCTCATATTCAATTCTAAATAATTCATCAACTAAAACAGCACCCTTATCATGTATCTGCATAGTTATCGGTTTTATCTCTTTCTTAGTATTAACTTTTTTAATACCTTTATTATCTAAATAATTAACAATACTATTTTCAATAACTATTCCTGGAGTATCTTTTATCGTTAATTCGCCAACTGATACTTCAACAATTCCTAAAGTCGTAGATGGAAAATTACTAGTTGTAATATTACCATCTAATCCATTATAACTTTTAATAAGTTCATTTAATAAAGTAGATTTACCACTATTAGTAATCCCTACAAAATAAATATTCCTATTCTTATATTCTTTTAACTTATTATATAAGCTATCTAAATTATACTTTTTATAAGCACTAACAACGATAACATCTTTAACATTATCATATTTTTTTCTTATATAATTAATTATTTTACCATCTTTAACTGATTTAGGTAATATGTCTCTCTTAGTTAAAACTAACAATACATTTTTAAATTTATCAATATAATCTAAATTAACTGTAAGTAATGAAGATACATAAACTACAATATCATTGTCTCTTATATTATTAATAATCTGCATATAATCAATATTAGTCTTTGTAATAGATTTATTTTGTCCATAATTTTTAATAATAAAACATCTATGACAAATTTGAAAATTCATGTCTTCTACATAACCATCTAATGCTGGATTAACATTCTGTAATTCAGCCCCACA
>AUXO018350252.1_pt1 | contig 10466 bp, 9 predicted proteins | sample 768731 | NCBI WGS metagenome assembly AUXO01 (sample SAMN02715735, study PRJNA202380) | gut metagenome | biome: sheep rumen | host: Ovis aries | place: New Zealand: Palmerston North | reverse complement strand
TATCCTATTATTTTAAATATTTTTTTCTTTTTCTTTTGTAATAATGTTGCTATTAAGTGTAATAATAAGAAACATATCAATATTAAAATAACATATTTTAATGGTAATACATTTAACATACGTGCATTTATCATAAATATAAATACAAGTATTATATCTATGATAGTAAATATTAATAATGGTATATTTAATTTTCTTTTCATATTAACCACACACCTATTAAAAGTATATCACAAATATTATATTTTTAAAATATCCGACATTTTTCACCTCCTTTCGAATAAAGAAAAAAGGTTAGATATTACATCTAACCTTACTTTTTTTGTTTCCTGTTATGGCCGGAATCGCCTCTTTTTTAGGTTCCTGTTAACAGCCGGAATCGCCTCTTTTTTGGGTTCCTGTTAACAGCTGGAATCGCTGCTTTTTACTTCCCATAAGTAAAAACTTATGTGATTTAATATTACCATATTAATATGTTTAAGTCAATCTAATTATATTTTTAAAATTCTAAAGATACTATTTTAGATGGATTTGATTCATTATAAGTTACTGTTACTTTATCTCCAATATTTATCTTTTTATTACCAACATATACATATTTATTCTTTATATATGTTTCATTATTTACGGTATATTTAACTTTAACTATATATGGAAAAGTAGCGCCATCTAAAGGTCCTTTTCTAAGATATTTTGTATTAATCTTTATCATCCATAATTTAGTAACTTTTATTATTTCTCCATTTACTTTCATATTATCACCTACTTAAATTATATCATACAAATAAAAAAAGATGAAATTAATTCATCTTTTAGCTAAAAACAAAATATTTTACTTAATTGCTTTATATAAGCTCAAATTTTATTGTACAGTCATTCTAATATTACAGTTTCGACTTAATTCTTTCTGTTTTATGTGTAAATAGTTGAAATTATTTGGACAAAAAAGTTATGATGTTATTCATAACCTCTTGAACCACTATAATTAGTCCCTCGCAAACAGATCTCTAGTATATATTTTATTTCCTAACGTTTTTACATTTTCATCCATTCGATTAACCAATATAACATCGCTAATATCATTAAATTCATCAAAATTTTTAATGACTTTGCAACCATTAAATTCATCGCTTTTTAATGCTGGTTCATATATAACTACATCAACATATCTAGCTTTTAATCTATCAATAACACCTTGAATTGCACTACTTCTAAAGTTATCAGAATCAGTTTTCATAGTTAGTCTATAAACACCAACGCATTTAGGATTGTTTTTCATAATCATATTAACTATATGATCTTTTCGTGTATCGTTAGATTTTACAATTGCCTCAATCAAATTTTGAGGAACATGATTGTAATTGGCAAGTAACTGCCTAGTATCTTTAGGTAGACAATATCCTCCATAACCGAAAGATGGATTGTTATAGAAGTCTCCTATTCTAGGGTCAAGGCAAACACCATTAATTATAGCCTTGGTATTTAATCCTTTAAGTTCGGCATATGTATCTAATTCATTGAAATAAGATACTCGGAGTGCTAAATATGTGTTTGCAAATAATTTAACAGCCTCTGCTTCTGTAGAATTCATAAAAAGAACTTTAACATCTTTATTTAAAGATGCTTCTTTAAGTAAATTAGCAAACATTTTAGCTTGTTCATTTGTATCTCCAATTATAATTCTTGAAGGATATAAATTATCATACAACGCCTTACCTTCTCTTAAAAACTCTGGAGAAAAGAAAATGTTATTAATATTATATTTTTTCTTCATATTTTCTGTGAAACCAACTGGAATAGTAGACTTAATCACTATAGTTGTATCAATATTCATTTTCTTAATTTTAGTTATAACATCCTCAACAGATGAAGTATCGAAGTAATTCTTTTCATCATCATAATTTGTTGGAGTACAAATAATAACATAGTCAGCATTATTAAATGCATCCTCATAATCTAAAGTTGCTCGTAAATTTAATTCGTTTTCCTTAAAATATTTCTCTATATATTCATCTTTAATAGGAGAAATTCTATTGTTAATCATGTCTACTTTCTCTTTTACAATATCAGTAGCAACCACTTCATTATTTTGTGACAATAATGTGGCCAATGATAATCCAACATATCCTGTTCCTGCTATTGCTATTTTCATACAATCACCTCCATGAAACTAAATTATATTTTTTTAAAAACTTTTTTACAAATGCTAGCGATTCATTGCCAATAAAATATTCAATTAAGGAATATGAAACAACAGATAAAATTACTGTTAAACATGTATATAATAACATACTATTTATATGCAATTTGAAAATATAGTAGAATATAAACATCGGCACACATCCAATAGTGACTTTTAATAAATGCAAATTTAAGTTATCAATTACCATATATTTTTTTCCATATTTTCTGCACAAGATGAATGCTAAACCTTCACTAAAGATAGTTGTTATAGCAGCTGCATTAACTCCATATTTTGGAATTAAAAATAGATTTAACAAAATATTTGCAATGGCGCTTGCAATTGTTATATTTAATACAACTTTTTCATTTCGATTTGGAACTAAAATGCATTGGCCCCAAAAATATGCACCAAGATAGCAAATAATGGCGAATGAAAGCAAAAACACTGCCGAAACAGATTGAATATATTCACTTCCTGCAATCAACAATACTATTTCATTTCTTAGCATAATAATTCCAAAAACAGATGGTATCGCTAATGTCAAGATAGTCTTATATATATCATTAGCTACAGTATTAAATTCTTGCTTTTTATTGCTACCAAGCAAATTAGATAATCTAGGTATGCCAACAACAATTACCGCAGCTAAAAACATCTTTATTAGCGTATATATTTTTACTGCAATCGAGTAAATACCTACATCATAGTCCCCATTAAAAAGTCCTAAAATTGTTACATCTGAACTTACATAAATTGTTACCGCAACTTGAGAAGCAAACAAAATCAAGATTGGCTCGAGGTGTTGCTTTAAGTTTAACTTCGCTGTTAGTTTAATATTACAATACTTTCTTGCATAGAAATAATTTATAAGATTTAAACTAGAATTCACAAATACAGTTATAATTGTATATATAACTAAATCTTGTGGGCTGTGAACAAAAGTAAATAAAAATGCAATAAATAAGATTTGGGATATTAGGCTTCTAATTGTGATGTATAAATAATCTTCATATATACTGTATATCCATTCAACACCAAACGTTTTAAATATAACCTGTATTGATAATATCAATATAACCACTATATATGCATTGAACTTAGGAATCAAAAGTAATGCAAATAAAACGATATAAGATAGTAAAGTAGTCAACATATTAATTGTGAATGTTTGACTTATGAATTCTTCTAATTTTTCTTTATCATCTCTAAGGCGCGAACCTTCTCTAATTACATAGGCATTAATTCCTAGGTTTGCTAATAAAATTATGTAGCCAACCAACGAATTAGAAAAATTGAACTTTCCAATTGCGTCTACGCCTAATACACGAGATGCATATGGAAAAGTTATCAAAGGAAACAAAATACCAAAAATATTTCTAATTCCATTTAACACCATGTTGATTTTAAGCGATCTAATTTTAGTCATTTTCTAATTCACCAACTAACTTAAGCGCTAAATCTACAGTGACATCAGAATTATAATGACAATGTTCACCCCACCTACCAAGGCCATAAACTTTCTTGGTCTTAGCCCAAGATAAAAGTTTTGACATAATTTCGGGCTTACTAACAGTATTTAACGGGTATGCGTACTTATTCAAATATTTAAAATTATCAGTATTAAAATTACTAATGCGATCATAATTTGTTTCTGTCCAATAACCGTTGCTGCCAGCACAAAAATTATGTCTCACTAAAATTCTATGGTATGACAATTTTTGATTTGGATAATATATCCAATGAGCATTCGTATCCAAATTTTCTTTAAAATATTCAGTTTGAATTGAACTGTATTTTAATTCTTTTATTGATTCTTTTATATCATCTGGCATACCAACAATTTTGTTAAATTCCAACCATGGAATAGTTGTAACAATAATATCTGCTTGGTAGCTACTACCGTCACTTGTAATTATGGTATGGGTATCAAAATCAATTTGTTCAACTGTTTTATTATATAAAATATTATCTTTTATATTATCAGCCATCCTCAACCATAACTCACCATATCCATATTTCTTAGGATAATAAAACTGTGCATGCCCAGGTTGTGTGCCATACGCTTTTTTTGTTAAACATGAAAGCAAAGTTTCATCAAAACTTACATTAGGAAGTTTTTCTAACCAGTATGTACCTAATTTATTTAGTTCATCACCAAACATCTTCTGATTATAAGGAATCATATAATCTTCAGCAATTTTATTTCCTAATTTCCAGTATATCCAATCAACAAATTTTTTAGGCATTTGCGTTCCAATATTACATCCAGCCGTAGCTATTGATTTTAAATATTGCACTTGATCTTCAATCTTCATTTGCCATATATTTGCCTCGATTGGATGAGAAATTTCATTATCTCCAATAATTATCCTACTATCCCTATTATATAAATTCCATTCTGATTCTGGCATAAATTTAAACAAAAAATCATTGACATTTTTTCTTCTTACATCTAAAAAATGCCCTCCACCAATATCAAAAGGGAAACCATCAACAGTAGTTGAGCGACATAAACCACCAGCCTCTGCTTCTTTTTCCAACACTAAAAAATCAAAAACACCATTTTCTTTCAACCTATTGGCAAAAGTCAACCCTGATGGTCCAGCACCAAGAATAAGATATTTCATAGATCTCACTTCCCTTTTTTATCAAATTTACCACTTTTCATTTTCTTAACAGCTTTTTGAGTAGAAATCCCACTTTGATTTATTTTTGTATCAAATATGTTTTGATATATGAACTCTTTGCCCATACATTTTTTTGTGATATCTGCTGCCATACTAATGTTTGAATGACTTGCTATTATGCCATCACAACTAGCTAATGTCATCATATCTCTTAACACTTCAATGCCAAGCAAATAATGATTATTTTCTCTTTCAATAGAATTATCATATAGCGCAAGCGTTTTACTGCCTTTACTGGCACGTGCGACATCGTCGTAAAATACTATTTTATCATTATATTTATTCTTCATGTATTCGATAGTATCTTCACTATCTGTAGCTAAAAAAATTTGCTCAAAACCATATTGTTCTAATGCTTCATCTATCTTTGAAGTATAATTATCCAATCCTATTGGTATTGGATGGTTTTTTATATTCCCCCACTCAACACCTCTAACATGTACAGCTAATGTTTTTCTTTTTTTCAACAGACTATTAATATCACTCATAATTTTTTTCTCAACTTCTGGTCTTAACTTAATATATTTTTTATTTAATCCAACAAAGTCCGCTGCATTAGTTTTAAGCTTATATGATGTATCACTATAACCTCGAGAATGTGGTGTACATAACACGACACTTTCACTTTTCATCACGTCATCTACTTTTATATCTGATAATGGTTGATAATAATATTCAAAAGGATTGTATATTCCATTATAACCATTTTCTTCATAGTAAGCACTATTAGAAGTCCAGTCAACTACAGGAGTCAAGTGATATTTTTCACAAAAAGATAATCCCATTATAGTATTCCACCAATATGAAAAAAATCCAGTAGTTTGTGAATCAAACTTCATATAATATATATTTACATTTGGATTTAAATCACCATATTTGTGGAAGTTTAGCACCGTTGAACTATTATAATAATCATCAATCCAAGTTCTAAATCCTTCATCTTTTCTTAATCTGCGCAGTAACAATAAACCTTGCATGCACTTTAATGTCTTAACTTTTTTCTTCAAATTATCTTTATTTATCATATGCATCAGTTCCCCTAAAATTTTCTATATTTATGTTATATAAATTGATCATATTTGATACGGCAATATCATTTTCATTTTCCAAAACATTTGAATTCAATAAAGCCTCATCTTGTGTTCCGCCAATAACGTATAAAAAGTAATTTCTATTTGTAGCTTTAACAACTCTGATATTATTTGCAATCTCGATAGCTTTCAAATATATGTCATCTTGTTTTAAAAAGTTTTTTTCAATCAAATCGATGTCATATACTTCTTTTGGGAATATGTGCGGTGGATATAATACGCCGCCAACACCAGTAGCACACAAAAAATGATTTGGAATCAAAGAATCTTTTCCATTATACTCATTATACCATTCGTTGTATGAACATATCTTTTCACCATTAAATTTTATTTTATGGCAGCGAATGCAAGATATGCAATCAGGATTTTTTTGATATGACTTATATAAATTCTCAACTATCTTTTTATCATATAGTATATCATCATCCAATGTTATAACTATACCATCTCCATACTCTTGCGTAGCATAAAAGTACTTTGTATGTGGCTTCAATCTCTTATCTTCAACAAACTTAATAGTTAACCCTCTGTTCTCAAATTCGCAAATCTTACTTGGGAGATTATTCTTATCAACGTTTTTTCCTAAGTAAAGCACTATTCTATTTGGCTTTAGAGTTTGAGTAAAAATTGTTTCAAGGCACAAATATAATTTGTCAAATCTTGAAGGAATACTAGTTAAAGAAACAGTAATATTTTTATCACTGCCTTTGTCTACGCCTATTTTCTTTTTATTTAGTTGATGTTTTAATATTGTCTTAAATTTAACTAAATAATAAACAAAATACTTTTTACTATAAAATGATATTGCACTAAACATAAATACCTCCTTAAAACACTGCACAATAGCTTTTACTATACAATTGCATTATAAAATTTTATTATTTTTTCATATATACTATTTGAAAATTTTTTAATAGCCTTTTCTTTGGCAACCTCAATAATTTTTTTAGACGTTCCCTTATTATTCAAAGCTGTCATAACTTTATCGTACAAATCATTTTCGATTTTCTTATTATATAAGAATCCTGTTACACCATCTTCAATAATATATGGCGTGCACCCACAATCTGCACCTATTATCAAATTTTCATAATATTGAGCCTCAATCGTCACACGACCCAACGCTTCTTTTTCAGAACACATAAGAGCTATATCCATTTTTTTTCTTAGCTCTATGACATTACTTTGATAACCTAACATCTCGATATTTTTAATGCTTTTTTCGTGAATATATTTTTTAATTTGATCTTCATAAGGACCAGAGCCGCAAAAATATAATTTTGAATTAACACCACTATCATTTAATTTTTCAATCAACTTTACAGCATCCATTGGCCCTTTATTAACTGCTATACTACCAACAAAAAGCAAATTACATATGTTATCTTGTAAGAATTCTCTTTCTTTTTTATAGGAATCATTATATGCTATTTTATTATATATAATCTGTGTCCCTAAAAAATTATACATCTTTTTATACTTTTCAGCAATGACATCACTTATAAAAATCGCATATGAATGATTACAATATTCAAAAACTTTTTTCTTATTAAAATGTGTGATTTGATGATCTTCTTCCATAAATTCACGAATATGAAATATATGTGGTTTACGCATTTTTCTAGCAATATATGCACCACCTAACGCTGCAAATGAATTCGTATGAATGATATCGATTTTTCGTTTTTCTAATTCTTTTTGAATTTTTTTATACATAAATGGATTTATTAATAATGAATATATATATTTTAAAAAATCCTTTATTTTTTCTTTAATATTAGTCTTATATAGTTTTTTTACTGAAACATAATAATGACCAATTATAACATCATTTATACCATAGCTTGCTAATGTTTGTATAAATTTTGTTCCATTTTTTGGTAAAATTACAGTGAAATGATATTTTCCATTTGAACTATCTTTTAACCAATCTAATAATGACATATTTGCACCAGACAATGTATAGTCATGACAAAAAATAGCTATATTCAAGACAATCACCCCCACATAAAAATATACGGATTTGCACCCAAATTATTTATCATAACAAATAAGAAATATGATATAAATATAACAATCATAATTAATTTTAATATATTGCTATATTTATTTAGCATTTTCATGCTACCACTAAAATTAATTTTAAAACAGCTTAAACGAGTTATAGAAAAAAATGTAAAAATAATGCTTATTCTATAAAACTCAATAACTATTGGCGATAAAGCAAAAAATATACAACCTAATGTTAGTAAATTCATGTCTATATTCCACCTGTCATTATCCGTTCCGCGGCAAGCCAAATGAGAAGTTAGTGTTATTATCAAGAGTATTAGAAATCCGAACACGGAACTAACATTGGCGCCAGACGTATATATTCCAAAATTCAAATAATTAATAATTGTATGAGTATAATCGAATATATTCACAAAATATAATATAAGCCCTGGCCATAATCTTGCTATTAAAAACACAAGAAAAATTACTATGTAATTTAGATAATTAAATTTTTTATATCGGCATATTGGATATGCCATCAAAAATATTAATGACATTTTATGAAACAATGCAGCTAAAATTACAAGTAATATAAATTTAAGCGGCTTTTTATCACAAATATATTTGTATGACAATACCAATATTCCCATAGCAACGCATTGCTTAAGCAAGTAAAATGAATAAAGATAATACATCGCGATGAACACTATAATGCTAATTAAATAGTTATTTGAATAATTATATATATGCTTTGTGACAGCGTAAAAATAAGGTATCGCTAAGATAATCAATAGACAGCGATAATTATTAAATATTAATATTATAAATTTTAAGATTGCAAAGAAAAGAAATTCGCCATATCCTCTAACTTCCAAAAAATCAAACAATGATGTTGATTTTAAATCAAGAAAATATTGGTAATATATCTTCTCAGTATCATTAAGTCCTAGTTTAACACTTCTAAGCATGCATAATAATACTATAGGTAAAATCATCATCACGATCTGATTTTTCTTATTACTTAAAAATTTGTAATTCTTTTTTCCTAAATAATATACGATAATTTCATAAAGTATCACAAGTAAGTACGGTATCATACGTCACCATCCTTAATTTTTTTTATTTCCTCTAAATATCTATAGCCATATTTTTCGGTTGGTTCTAGCATTGCACCTTCGCTCCACTCGTTCCAAGCATTTATAACAACATAATCATTCGTCGCATCTGGTCGTTTATTGTTGATAAGACGTCGTAGATTATATCCAAATTTTTCAGGTGTCGCGCCTTTGACAATCATAGAATTTTTCCCTTTTCTAGGGGAATTATCCCAACCAACAAAGCAACCTTTAAAAATTGGCTTACCATTATACTTTCTTTTTCTTTTAATAATCTTATTCCACAAATTATCATAATCCTGAAAATCTACAATTTTCATTTTTTTGCATATATATCTTTTTGCTTTATTTATTTTTGAAATATCGAAATATGTTGAATATAAAGGCTCAAATTCAACGACAGCATCAGATTTTTGAGAATAGAGCTTTTTATTTTTCGATGATATATACTCAACTATGTATATATTACCAAGTCCGTTTTCATTCAAATATTTATTCCAAAATTCAATCATTTTATCATATTCTTCAATAAAGTTTGGTTTATATATATAGAGCATCGGTCTATTACCTATCTTAATATATTTATCATCCTTAAAGAAATCGATCAAATATTTTATATGTTTAATCCATTCTGATTCATCTCCATACTTTTGCTCAACTATTATTTCTGAATCTTTACCGTGCCAAGTAGTCAGCCAGCTTTCATTTGCCCAGCAAAAACAATACTCAACTTTTTCTTTTAACTGATTTCTATATATACTTGCAGGTTTTTCTAGCGCTTGTTTATTATCACCAAACCAATAGTGATAAAAAATAAAACCATCTACGCCATACTTTTTAGCAATTTCAACTTGATTTTCAATGTCATTTTTAGAACTTAAATCATAATAATTCTTGTTTAAAGGCACAACAGGTTGGTAATGATTTTTAAATAGAGGTTGCCCAGCCTTAACATTATTCCATTCTGTAAAACCATTTCCCCATGCTGCATCATTAATATAACTTTGATGAAATGCTGGTAAATAAATTGCTAAAATTTTCATTTAAATCAACCTTTCCTCTTTATGTAATTTTTTATAAATGCCAGTCTGTCTGTAAGCATCTTAAATAATGAATTATGATGTAATTGAGTAACATTGGACTCATGACGACGATATTTAATCAAACACTCATCAAGAAAAATTGAACCTCCATGTTTTTCGGATAAAATGCCAATCCATTGATCGTGCATCACAATATCGTTAGGTATAGGAAGTATAACATCTCTAATGCCGCTATTGAATGCCATACAACAACCAATATATGAATTTTTGATAATATTTTTAATTACACCACTACCACTTTTTCTAAAATCAAAAAAATTCAAATCCATACTCTTTAAGTTTGCATCAAC
>AUXO011670369.1_pt1 | contig 10467 bp, 11 predicted proteins | sample 768731 | NCBI WGS metagenome assembly AUXO01 (sample SAMN02715735, study PRJNA202380) | gut metagenome | biome: sheep rumen | host: Ovis aries | place: New Zealand: Palmerston North | reverse complement strand
GGTAAGTTTAGAACTGGTCAGAAAGTTGAAAGCACTAGTATCGATGATGGAGTAGGTAATTCAGACTCTACACTAATTACACAAAAAGGCGCAACAGATTTAGTAAGCGAATACAACGTCAGCACAAATAATAACAACTCCGAATATACCTTTTCTCAGGCTGTAGCATTAGTTCCTGTGTCATTACAAAAAGGCGGATTGACTATTAAGTATATTGATAGCACAACACACGAGTATGCTATAAAACGTTTAATGAGTTCTACATGGAATACTACGGAAAGTAATTGGCAGGGTGTGGATGAGAGTCTTATTCCAGATAGTGATAATCTTGCAAAAAGTGGATTAGTAGCAGAAGGACTTCTTGATGTTGAGTACGGTAAAGTAATCAGAGAAGAACAGCTTACTGTTGTTTCTGGCTATTATAATATGAATGGTGTAAGCATTGGTTCTATATATAGTAGACCAGTATCTGAAATCCAGACGACAAAATGTCTGTTGAGAGAAGTCGCTGCTGGTGAGGTCTATGAAATAATAGGAAAGGGAATCAGCCAATATGCAGGGGCATATATTCTTACTGACAGCGACTATAAAGTGATTGACATGGTTACTGTTGCTGACTACAGAACAAATCCTAAGACGTTATATATTGGCCAGTCAGGTTATCTTTATGTCAATCTTGTTGATTATGATGCTGAGACTGACGTCGTAAAACAGTTTATTAGGGATAGCAGCAAATCCATTGAGGGCCTTGATGGGCGTATAACTGCTCTTGAGGAATCTGTCGTGGATGTGGTAAACAATCTCACTACTGATGATGCAACGAAGGCTTTGAGTGCCAAACAGGGGAAAGTATTGAAGGATGAACAAGATTCTTTGGAAGGCAGAATAAAACATGTTGAAGATTATATAAACGGTGACTCGGAGATAGATATACCTGTAACTTATACTCCAGACAAATATATCAATTTGCATGGCATTGAGGTTGGAGCTGCACTTTCGAAAACACCCAATGATTATCCTGATTCTGGTAGCTCTTGTTGGAAAATAGGAGTAATAGCAGGAGAAGTATACAAGATTTATGCTAAAGGTTCTGGTAATTATGCTGCACTTTATGCAGTAAGTGGAGATAATAACCTGTGTACGGCTATTGTTTGGAATACTGACAGCAAGCAGAATGGTATTGAAGTAAGCATAGCAGAAAATGGATGGCTTTATGTAAACGATGTTGAATATGCTACCAATCCTGGTAGAGTTGTAAAATTAGTATCTGGCAGCGATATAAAAGGTGACATATCTGCACTTGATAACAGGGTGACTGCTTTGGAGGAAAACCAAGTGGAGATTGTTAATAATCTTAACGGTGGTGCATCCAAAGCACTTTCAGCTGAACAAGGCAAGGTGTTGAATGAAAAGATTGAAGGTGTTCACACAGAAGAAAGAGAGCCAATTCTTCCGACTGCTACTGGCAAGTATATCAACTGTATTGCTGTAACAGTTGGAGGCATATTCAATCCTACTTCCAGTGGAACAAAATCTGATACATGCGCTTATTGGAGAATACAAGTGGCAGAGGGTGAAAAGTATGCAGTGAAAGCTGAAGGAAATGGCAATGCAGCTGCATTATATGTACTGACAGGTGATGAACATAAGGTATTGGCTAAAGTTGGAAATTCAAACTCCAAGGCAAATGAGGTTATTCTCAATATAGAAGAAGATGGTGAACTATTTGTCAACGACATTACATATACTACAAACCCAGGAACTGTTGAGAAAATTGAAACAGTAACAGAAGGTGGTTATAGGAATTATGTTGACCAAAAGATTGCCGACCTTGAGACGAATCCATTAAAAGGTAAGAATATTGTCTTCTTTGGCGATTCTATTATTACTGTGAAAGACAGCTCGCAGAAAGATGTTACAGACTATATTGCTCAAAAGACTGGAGCAACACTGTATAACTTTGCTATTGGCGGCACAAGACTTGCTCAAAGGAATGCGCCTACTCTTACACCTGATTCTTCTACTGCTTGGGGTGATTTGGATATTTGCAACTTGATAACAGCTGCATGTACTGGCGATTATCAATATGTTGATGCTGGCGCAGAAGTAATAACAGAGGGTGATGTAGGCGACCCTGTTGCACAGAAGATAGATGCCATGAAAATCCTTGACTGGTCTACTATTGACATTATAGTTATCGAAGGAGGAGGTAATGACTACAGTGGAGGAAGGTATCTCGGTACTACTGATTCATTTGATAAGAATAATGTGCTTGGTGCTGTTAATTATATCATTCAATCAGTATGCACATCATTCAAAAAGGCTAAAGTTATCGGAATGGCAGATACTCCAGGGTACAGGGCTGCTCCTTCCTTTGATGCAGAAACCCAATATCATACTGGTGATGCGGTTAAGTATGATGGTAAGATATATGTGTTCCTTGCTGACCATCTTGGTGCCTGGACTGGTGAAGACGTAAGACTTGGTAATGATGCTGACTGGAGAACTGATGATACTTGGGGTGACAATGCTAAGAATACCCGTCTTGACAAGACGGCAAGAGAACTTTATGCTTTGATTGAGCAACAGTATCACTATTACCATCTGCCGTATGCTAATATGTATGAATGTATCGGATGGAACCAGTATAATTTCTCTGAGTATTTCCTTGATACTGATAATCATCATCCAAGAAAGGGATTGTCTCAACTTGCTGACGGTATTATAAGCCATCTTGAAAATCTTGTGAAATGAGTTCTTGTAATAACTCTATACAAAAAGAAGTCATCACTTTGAAAGTTATGTGGTATGCCTTTTTAATAGATATGGTAGTAGTATCTTATAAAAGGTGTAGTCCTTTTGAAAATAAATTTTGTAAATTAAAATTTTATTAGTAATTTTGCAATAAATTTAAACAATACGAATATGGCTAAAAGAAGTAGTAAATCAAGTAAAACATAAAAAAAAAGTACTATAAGGGCTACATTTGTAATCCTTTAAAAAACAACTCTTATCAATATGCTCTTTATAATTACCCCGGGGATTTAACCTGACTTAGTTCCCGGGGTTTATAAAAAAATTCCCTTCATCATAGTTGGGGATAAGAATATTATGGGTGAAATTATTTTATTCACTCACTTAAATAAACTAAAAACAAAAATATGTCGAATACAGTTGATATTAAAGAAATGAAGGAACTGACTAATCCTAGTGCAGCTCCAGAAGAACGAATATACCAAACTTTTTATCCTAAGACTCATGTTAAAGGTGTCGTAGTGGATGAAAATAATAGATTAGATGAGGTCCTTGATTCGATTGTAGAGGATGCTGAAACCGCCGCCACAGAAGCCGCAACAGTAGTGAAGGATCAATGCGAGGAAATAAGAACTGATATGAATAACCAACTCCTCGCTAGTGACCTTACCTTCGATATCAGTAAAAATAATCTAACCTCAGGACAACCAACTGAATATGCTGACTTAACTGCGGCTCTGGGTTCTGGCGGCGGAAATATACCTGAGGATTATAGAAAAGGAGGTATGACAGTTAAATTTATAGAAAATACTAATCATACCTACCTACAATACCGCCTAATGAATAAAAACTTCTCTACCGTAGTATCAGATTGGCAGGGTGTAGATGAAGAAATATTATCCGGAAGTAAAAACCTCATAACAAGTGACGGTGTAGTAAAGGCCCTATCAAATACAGCTAAACAAGACGGCTACTACTCACAAATGACAGTCGGAAGCGCAGAAAACTTGGTGGGACAGACTGTTGACAGTGAAGCATATCTTATCAGACCTACTGGTGGTGAGAGTAATGAAGTTGCCAATGGTGTTGCTTCTGTTCTTGGTATGGAAGGTAATAGTTGTGTGTGGAATCAGAATATTCCTGATTATAGTGAAATAACTACAGCTTCATCAAACGCTTCTAAGGTTGACGGTAAATTAAAAGTCGAATTTACCGCGGAAAACCCACTATCTTATGCGGGGCGTTTCTATCTTAATAATAAAGTTAATATTATTAAAGGACATAAATACTATTCTTGTTATAAAGTAAATTATAGTCTAAACCACTCTGCAAATGTGTCTGGTTATGTTTCTATAACCTCAGATAACGGGATGTCATCAGCTCTTGCTCTTGGTAGTATTGGCAAAGGACAAGGGACTAATGAATATAGAAGTAGTGTTAAAGAGGCACAAGAAAATTCGTCAATCAGTCAAAGCCAACTACTGATTGGACGTTATCCTGTAAAAACTCCTCTTGGCGATTGGGTTGAGATATGGGACATCAATATCATTGACCTCACTCTTCTTGGTATTGACAACCTCACAACTACAGCACAAGTTGAAGCATGGCTTGCAGAGCATGTAGGTACTAAACCTTATTATGGTTACAATGCAGGTTCTCTTCTTTCTGCCCAGACTCTTGGTATTAAGACTTATGGACAGAACTTGCTCAATCCTACGACGAGACAAGCAAGACTTATTCCTTATACTTGGGAAGAGAATAGCAATGTATATACCATTAAGAATGTTCCGAGTGGTGCTACTGCTACGTTTACTCCCGATGCCACTGGTGTTGCTGAAACTGTAGACATTAGTGGTGGCAGTCTTAATATTACCAATTATGGTAGTGGTATTCTTGAACTAAGTGCGGCTACTTCCGATACTTATGTGTGTATGAAGTGGGATGAGGGTAAAGATGATGATATTGTGCCGTTTGAAGAGCATACTCAAAACTTTGATGTGAGAAAGGTGTATGGTAAGGTTAATGGTACAGGAGAGTATGTTCAGTGCTTCCCGAATGGTTTGAGGAGTGCTGGTAGTGCGCATGATACATTGAGTGCAAGTGAGGCTGTGAACAAGGTTGGTAGTGTCAGCATGGAAACATTAAGATGGTCATACAATTCTGGATATCAAAGGTTTCAAACATCGGTAAACAATATGAAGTTTTTTAACGGTGTTTCTGTAGTCCCCAATATTCTAGCAGCGCGATATAATACTATTTCGTTTAACACTTATTATGCTCAACAAAGTGCAGAAAATCCGACAGACTTGCAAATCAGTTATCACAATGCTGATAGAATAGTATTACTACGTAATTTATCTTACACAAATGTAACCTCATTTGTAAATGCAATGACAGGTGTCCTTATCAACTACGAACTTGCCACTCCCATCACCTATACCGACCTTATCTATCGTGACGGAGGTATTGACAGACCTTTGACTGATGACCTTTTCAACATTGATGTAGATAATTGGTCCATCGAAGAACAACTACTTACACCTTATGATGAAAATGGCAATCCTACAAGTATTCCTGCTACAATTAAGACACAGTATGGCATGGATGCTGTTGAAGAGATTGACACCATTAAGCATACTTATGTCAGTGCTTACAGCGAACAGAACTTCAGCGATAGTCAGAAGGCTCAAGCAAGACGTAATATTGGCGCAGTAGAGGAAGACGGTAGTTATCCTAATATGAGTGTTGGTATTGCGAAGAACTTGGCTGGAGAGAACGCTGTTGAGGCCGAGTACACTTACAGACCATCTAACGGGACTATTGGTACTAATACTGGTATTGCCAATTTGACTGATGTTAAGGGTAAGACGTTGAAGTGGAATCAGTTGGTAAAAAATGGGAATTTTGCGAACAACACTTTAACAGGTTGGGCCTTAAACAGTAATATTACTACTGCTTTTTCTAATAGAATACTTGAAGTGTCTGGTATTTTTGGTAGTGTTTACTTTTCACAATATAATAGTATTCCAGTAGGTCATAAAGTTTTATTATCACTTAAATGTGGTTATTTTGGTAATGCAACAGGAACAGCTACATTATTTGCCATAAACAATAATATAGTAAAAAGTATTCCGATTGATAATACAATAGCTATAAGAACAAGTATAATTACTGCTCCTTCTGGAAATTCGGGAGCTCTTGGCTTTACAAGCTATGTAGCAGGAGGAATTGGCGACACTACACTTAAAATAGATTGTGATTATGGAATTAACATTATTGACCTTACCGACCTTTTTGGAGCAGGCAATGAGCCTACTACTGTTGCAGAATTTGAAGCACTCTATCCTTTTGACTACTATGACTATACTGCTACTCCTGTGCTGATTAACAATAATGCTTCTGCTATTGAGACTACTGGGTTTAATCAGTGGGATGAAGAGTGGGTAACTTATGAGAGTACAAGAATAAAGACTAAAAATCCCATAAGACTGATAAAAGGTGCTATATACTATTTTAAAGCAAACTTTACTGGTTACATGTATATGTCTTGGCTTAATATGGATGGCACACCTGCTGGTTCAAATGCTATGACTCCAAACCAAACATTTGAAGCACTTGCAGATTATTTGATATTTTATACACCTACAGGAACAGGTGGCACTTACCAAAACGACATCTGCATCAACCTTAGTGACACTGCTAAGAATGGTACTTATGAGCCTTACGAGAAACATACATTCTACTTTGACAAGGTTCTTCAGGGAGAGGGTTCTCTTGCCACAATCAAAGGTAAACTCGATGGTGAGGGTGAGTCTGTAGTTGTGTTCCCTGATGGTCTTAGAAAGGCTGGTAATGTCTTTGACGAGATTAAGGGCAATGTCGCTATTAAGAGAATTGGTAGCGTGGACTTGGGAACGCTGAATTGGGTGTATTCTCAAAGTAACAAATATTTCCAAGTCGATAAAAGGCAAGCAAGCAGTGGTATTCCAAGTAACATGAAATTAACAGAAGCACAAACTATAATAAATGCAATAACATCTAACTACATTGGAATTACCTATCAAGCAATGTCATCAGATGGAGTTGATAGTCATAATCTTACATTTGCATCTTCCGACCCATACTTTGTTATAAAAAATTTATCTTACACTGATGCCGCAGCCTTCAAAGCAGCAATATCAGGTGTCATGCTCTACTACGAACTTGCTACTCCCGAAACCTACATTCTCGACCAGACTGTAACAGGTGGCTATCAAGTCAATGCTCTTGGTACTGAACAGAGATTGCCCAAAGATACTGCAAGTGCTGTCAATGCTCCAGTCAGTTATTCTGTCATCTATCCTATTGACGCAGTTGGTACTATTACTAAACTCCCCATCAACTATATCAGTGAGAAGTCTTTGACTAACTTTACGACAGAACTGGCATCTAAACTTGGTACGTTCTTAAATGCGAGTATTAATATTAGTGCTTCTTATGACCAAACAAGCCAAGAATACAATTATACCATTACAATTACACAAAACTAAGGAGGATAAACTATGGAACATATAACCATCGAAGAACTTAGTGATAAAATTGTTAGACTCATTCCAGATAGCGGATATGTACTTTATAACAGAAAAACAAAGAAAAGATATAGTGAAGCTGTTATAGAAAGAGAATCCATAAAGTATTTTACAGCTATCGAATGAGAACTATACCCGGGGGAGAATAATAAATTCCCCGGGTTTTATCTTTTCCTTATATATGTGAAAAAGGGACAAAAGTTAATTAAAATTGAATTAGGCTTTTCCAGGAGTAATAATAGTAGTCAGAAGTGGATATTATACGGCGAGGTGTTAAAGAAAAGCCGCGGTTATGGAAAGGTTGTAGAGGCTATTAATTTTTCAAAACCACCCTTTAAAGAAACTGGTAGAACAGATGGTTTATTTGATTTTTATTATACCGGTGTTGTTCTAGTTAAAATCATATATCCTAGTGGTGATTATGACTATGGAGTTGGATTATTTTGGGTAGATCCAGTAATTGACGGGTTGTGGTATCAAAAGGGTTATGTATGTTTATTGTCTGATGTAAAAGGAAAGAGATATTTAAAAAAAACAACAGATTACATTATTAGGGAGGTAATGATACTAGACGAATAAAAGAGAAATGAAGAAAGGGCAAAAGGTATTAGTGATTGAACCCAGATACGGTCGGAATTTACTTTCTTCGGAGAGCTGGATATTTTATGGTGAGTTAGCAGAGAGGATTAGAACTAACTACGGAAAAGTAATAGAAGCCATAAACTTTTCAACACCCCCATTTAAACAGAATATGAAATCGGGGGAACTAGAGCTTTATTTTGATGGTATAGTTCTAGTAAAAATCCGAAATCGCTATACCCCTACTCCGGACAAAACTGATTATGGAGTTGGAGTATTTTGGACCGAGAGCAGCAGGGTGGGGGATAACTGGGCTCAATATGGATTTGTTTGTTCATTATCCGATAAAGAGGGGAAAAGGTACTTAAGAGAAGATGTGCTAGGAATAAAATGAAAGTACGCAGATAAATGAAGATAGGACAATCTCTTATTACAGTAACAGCAAGTAATAGAGCACTAGAACCCATTGATGCAAATGACCTAGTGACTAATGAAGGTGAACTTATAAAAAAGATAGGTTATACATCGGTTATCCTAGAATGTAATAGAAGCAGGCCTATTCATTTAGGGGTTTCACTAGTCAAAATATTAATGCCAGAGTTTATAGAATGGGGAGTGGGTATATTTTGGGTAAAGGATGGTATACAGAGAGGTGAAGTTTGTTTATTGTCTGATATTAGTGGGAAACGAAAACTAAGAAATAAGCTAAAATTATTAACTAAGTATGAAAAAAGGAGTATAAATTTGTGGTGATATAATGGAAACAGAATTTTATAGCCCTGATTTCCTTATAATTGAAAGAAAAACGCCACGTAAAGATTAGATAAAAATATTGTCTAGTCTTTTTAATTTATTCTAACACATGAAAATAAGTTTAACATACGAAGAAATTAGTAAATTTTTAAAAACTGAATTTAAGATCGGAAAAATTGAGATAACCCGATCTGACATAGCTAGAGCAGGAATTGATGTTACTGTGAGAATCGGTATCTTACAAGGTTCTGCTACTATTTATGTATGGCGGTTTGATGATAGAAAAATACACCTAGCTTATACAAATGAAAGTTTAGGTGTCAGTGATATAATTTCCAAGTTTATAGGAGAGAGTAAGATCCTAGAAAAAGTGGAGGGATTTAAAGCTGCAACATTAGATCTTGCAAAAATAGAAGGGGTGTCAGAGATCTTAGAACGCGCGGAACTTGGAGATATATGGACTGGAGATGAAGGAATTACAATACAAATCAATATAAAATGAGGATATACGGAATTGGATTTATTGTAACATTCATCTTAATCTGTCTCGTATTTAAACCGCGCGAGAATAATGGTAATGTAATATTCTTTGTATCTGATTTATCTTACATTGGACACGGAATAATGAACATAATAGAAAATAAAATATGGAAATAAAGAAAACATCTGAGACTGAGAGACAAGAATTACAACCATTCGACTTAGTTCTTTATAAGCCGACGAAGGAAGAGGGGCTAGTTAAAAAGGTTACTAGGGATGGTGTATTTGTTCTATTCAGGATTCAATCTACTGCCCAACTTTGTAAATTTGAAGATATAGAAAAATTATGATCTGGAAAATAGGTTTTATTGTTGCTTCGGTTATTTTCTTTTATACGTTTATTTTCATAATCCTAGGCTGTTTTCTTATGAGTGCGGTCCTAGGTAGAGAAAAAGAGTCTAAGGAAGATAATATAAATGTAAGCAAAGGAACTAAGGCTACTTTTTGGTTATGTTCTCTCTGCTTTGGTTATATGATGTTCTTTATCTTTGTCCTATGAAGAGTAAAGTTATAGAATCATATAGGGCTGATAAAATAAAACTTGGTTCCTTAGTAAGATGGCCTGAGTTCCCTGATCATCTTTATGTTGTTAGGGAGATGCCGATATATTTTTGTGGGAATCCTAATTGTGCTAGACTCGAAACTATAGACAATAAACACATTTCTATAGTACCTGTATCTCAGCTTACTCTAGATGATGTGGATTATGATGTCGTAGAGGTGAAACTTAATATTATAGAAAAAGCCTTGAGGTGGGTTCGTAATAGAATGCCAAAATCAAAAGTTGCATCGATAAGGGAACTTAAAGAGAGGGAACTAGCTTTTGATGCACCTAAACCGGAAAAGGTAATAGAAAAGACTGAGAAAGACAAATTACTGATACCAATAGAAATTATAGATAACATTATTAAGTATTGCGAAGATGAAGCTATTTATGATAAACTAGGAAGGTATGGTGACTTTTACTATAAACTCAAAAAATTAAGAGGATGAGTAATAACTATACAACATTAGAGCAGTCAGAAAACTCTTGGAATTAGGATTAAGCTCTGAGACTGCTGATATGTATTGGAAGAAAAGTCCCATTCTGAATCATAAAGATAGGTGGATTCTACGTATTATTAACAAACTACCTATCTTATTTGATGACGATGATATCATTCCTTGTTGGTCTCTTGGTGCATTATGGAACTTAATACCTGACATACCTGATTGTACCGTTCTATTTGCTAAATCAGAAGGTAAATATGGTATATGTATTACTCCATTAGAT
>AUXO011153906.1_pt1 | contig 10467 bp, 8 predicted proteins | sample 768731 | NCBI WGS metagenome assembly AUXO01 (sample SAMN02715735, study PRJNA202380) | gut metagenome | biome: sheep rumen | host: Ovis aries | place: New Zealand: Palmerston North | reverse complement strand
GGTAATATATATTTTTTCATAGTTACACCTCTTTTTTAATGTGTTTTATTATATCATAAAACAAGGAAAATAGGAAACTTTATTTGTTTCCTATTTTGATAGATGATTCGAATATTTAAGGTATCAACATGTTTACTTTTTTTTCGATAAATTCTATTTTTTCTTTAAATATTCTAAATAATGGTTTTTCAATTAATGCTTTTCTTATTAATTCTATTGCTGTGCATACAATCATAATTGATAATATTGCTAATACCATATGAATCATCAAGTATTTGCTTAATACATATTTTTGATTTTGAAATATTTCATTCCATAATATAGGTCTAATATGTGGATTATCACTTATTAGATATATTGCAAATGTGCAAGATGATATTTTGTTTATTACATTATTATTAAATCTTTTCTTTTTAGAGAATATACATAACATTGATGTTGATACTAATATAGTTAAAAATGATGTTCGTTTTAGAAAGTAAGTTGAATGATTTGAGAAAGGTTTTCCTAGTAAGTCTAATCCAATTACTGATATTATTAAAACTATTATGCTAAGAAAAAATAGTTTTGTTGAATTATCATTTATTTTATTGTTTGGATATTTTGATATGTATCCTCCTATTGAATAGAATATTATAAATTGTATCAATTCATTTCCGTAATAATCTTGGCCTGTAAATGTATTTAAAATTGAAAATATAATTAAGTTTATAATTATAAATTTAGAATATTCATTTTTTGACAAATTGTTAAGGAATTTATTTATAAATGGTGTAAACATATATAATATAAAATATACCGAAGCAAACCAATATCTTTTAAATGTTATTGGAAGACAATTTTTAACGAAATCTATTATTGAAAATTCTTTTTTATTCAGTAGAACTAGCATTATATAAATTATTATTGAATAGAAGACTATTTGAATTATCAACTTTAATATTTTTTCTAATTTTATATTTTTTGCTTGTATTAAAAAATATCCACTTATTAATATAAACGTAATTGTACCTATATTTCCTAATGCACTTATCTCTAATATAAAGCGATTTATTCCTATTGGAAGTCCATAGTTATTTATTCCATTATGTACAGTGTAATGGCTTAATACAATTAGGAACATTGATATTATTCTTAATAATTCTATATTTGAATTTCTTTCTTTTTTCATTTTTATCTTAATTCCTTTTTATTAATTTCTTTATTGTACTTTTTGCATTTTTTATCATTTTTTGTTTTGAATTTAAGTAGCTATTAAAGAACTCTTTTTGTTCTGCTGCATCGTCTTCTTTTTTTGTAAATACTTCAAATAATATTGGCATTTCTGAATCATCTTTGATAAATTCCTCTAGATTTTTATCAAATTCTTCTTTATTTTTAGAACAAATATACTTGAATCCAAGCGATTCAACCCAACCTTTTGCCGACGTAAAATGTTCTGCTGCTACATTTTCGTTTAATGTTGGGAATTTTTTTAACCCTTGATTGAAATGGAATAACGCAGCTCCTTCGTTATTTATTAACATTATTCTCATATTTTTATTGATGTATCTATTCCATAGACCATTCATATCGTAGAAAAATGTTAAATCTCCTATTATTAAAAAACTTAATTTGTCTGTAATAGCAGATTGTCCTACATATGATGACATACATCCATCAATTCCATTTACTCCTCTATTACAATATATTTTTATATTTTTATTTATGTCAAAATATTCTGCTATTCTTATTGTTGTACTGTTTCCTAAATTCAATATTGATTTTTCTGGCATTTTATTCATCAATTTTTGGGTTGCATAAAGATTTGAGTATTTGAATTCAGGTATTTTGAATTCTTTTGTTGCATTCTCCCAAATTGAATAGTAGTCTTTACTATTATCAACATCATATTTTGACATTATATTTATAAATTCACTTGTTGACATTTCAAATATTGTTGTGAGATTTTTATAAAAATCTTGTACTTTACCATCAGAATTTATAATCCAATGTTCAAATGATTTATTGAAACTTCTTAGTGAGAACTTACCATCCCATGCTACATTTCCAGCTAATGTGATTACGACATCAGGTACTAATTCTTCAAATCTACTTTGTATACGTTTTGATAACGCTGCTCTTGATATTTCGATTATTCCTTCACCATGAAGATTTGATAATTTATCAACTCCTATTATACAATTATAATTTTTTTGTATTTTTTCTAAACATTTAATACATTCTTTAGGAATTACATAGTCTTGTCCATATATTATTAAGACTTTTTTGCTTTTTAGGCTGTTAAATATATTTTCTAAATCATTTTTATTACTATTTATATCAAATCTCTTTATTACATTTATCTTAGGTAATGTTGTTGAATTGAAATATTCATCTATTGCAAGCATTCCTTCTTCAATTGGAACATTGATTTGTACAGGTCCTACTCCGTGATGATCTAATTCTAAAAATGCTTCATTTAATAATCTTTTACAATACCATTCATCCTTTTCGTCTTTGATAAACGGTAATGATACTGAATACTTCACAACTGTTTTAAATAAATTTATTTGGTCAATCATTTGATCCGTCTGTTGAGCTAAATAATATGGGTTTTTATCTCCTGTAATTACTATTAATGGTAAATTTCTTCTGCTTGCTTCAGTTACTCCTGTTAGATAATTAGTTGCTGCAGTTCCTGATGTACAGCAAATCGCAACTTTATCTTGTAATTCTTGTATTAATCCTAGCGCAAAAAAAGCTGCACTTCTTTCATCAACAATATTATATGTTTTGAAGAATGAATCATTTTCTAATGATCTTACAATTGCATTATGTGAATTACCTGGTGAAACTACTATATGTTTTACATTTTGTTCCTTCAACATTGATATCAAATATTGTACGTTTTTTAAATTTGAATACATATTATCCTCTCTTTTCTTTATTTATTTTTTCTATTTGAATTAGATAATAGTTATCTTTTTTGTTTTTTAATAATGGTGTGTGTTTTTGAGTGGTTAATAAACCTGACATATCATTTATTTCTAAAAGTTTAATTCCGTTTTGTGTTATAACATAATCAAATCCAACATGTTTCAATTGTGGTAATCTATTTAATATTTTTTGGGTTAATTCTTCAATTTGGGTCCATTCAATTATTTTTCCTTCTAGTTTTACCTTGGTATCAGGATGAATTTGAATTTTTTCTAGTATTCCATTTTTCTTTGTATAGCCATATTCAAAAAAACCATTTTCGTCTATTGGACAAGTTATTCCACCGCTCGATAAGTTGTCTACATAGCCTGATGTTGAATCACCAAATTTAATAAATCTACTTATTTTATATTGTTTATTGTTTTCAATTCCTATAATATATCTTATTGAATTTGCTGTTTTGGGATAAATTTGTGCAGCGATGCCAGAACAATCTAAATATTCCATGATTAAATAATTTTTTAAACTCTTAAGGAATTCTATAAATTCTTCTTCAGTTTGTATTTTATCATTTACATATATCTTATTATTTTTATACTCTGCCTTATAGAAATTTGCTCCTCCATATCCAATTACTGCTTTAATACCTAATGTTTTTTTGCTCTTAAGTAATGAACATATATCTTCAAATTCATTTTTATATTTGTTTGGACAGTCCATCAATTTTAAAATACTTTTTTTGTTTTCTATTTGAAAATAATATTCAGGCATACAATTAGATAAGTCGCCAAGTAGATATTTTATTTCTAATTTATTATCTATCCAAGAATGATATTGTTTATCTAACGGGAACATTCTCCAGTAGTCATAATCACTTAAATAATTTTTATAATTTTTTTCATTTATTTTAAGTGCTATAACAGTTGATGCAAAAAAACCATGTTTGTGTGCAAATTTTTTTGTTTTTTTGTCACATTTTAATTTATTGTCTTTATCTAAATCTTCTAAGAATCTATATACATTTTTATTATTAAATCCCTTTTTTTTCCATATATATACTTTGATTTTATTTATAATCTTTTTTATCATTTTTTTGTTTCCTTTCTAGAAATTAGATTTTTCAACAATTCTTTCGATTTTTCAAATTCTTGTAATTTAAAATAGAATGCATAAAAAATTGCATTTGGTACAGGCACGCATATTAATAATTTAACTATCATCGTAATTATCCCAGTTCCTGGTAATAAGTTACATATAATTAGTGTTATGGTTGTTGCAAATGCAGTAACAATTATGTAATAACACATTTTAATCATATATTCTTTTTCACTTATTTTAAAACAGTGTTTAAACAGAATATGTGTTCCCCATGGAAAATTTATAAATAGTGAGCATATAATTGTAGATAAAAGAACACCGTTTGTTCCAATTATTTTTACAGTTGCTAAATTTATTGTTAGATTTATAACTGTTGCTACGAGAGGTCTTGCTCTATCTTCCCACCATAAACCTGCTGCTTCTCTATAAGTGTATGTCATAGAAGTTATTCTTGGAATGAAGAAGTATAATGTCATTAAAATCATTGTTATAAATGAAAATGTCATTTCTTCTCCAGCCCATAGTTTCATGAAATGCTGATATAAACATGCTAGACATACTGCACACCAACTGCATATCCAGCCTTTAGCAAATGAGAATTTCTTAAAATCAGCATAATTCTCCTCTTTTGTGTTTGTTATCAATTTATTTCCTATTCCTGCTGTTATTGAGTTTGTTAATATAACTAAAAAACCGACAATTGAATTTTGGATATAGTAGTAATTATTGTATATTGCAAGTTCTTTAAGCCCTAAAAATGATGATATAACTATTGTATCTACTGTAGTGAAAATTACATTATATATTTTGTATGATATAAGTCCAGATACTCTTTTCTTTATGTCGTTTTTTTCTTCTTGCGTTATATCTCCTTCGCAAAAAATATTTGGATATATTTTTTTTGCATAGTATGCATTTATTAAGTTTGTTGTTATTGTTGCGATTGGTACAATTATAACATATATATAATAATTATTAAATAAAACTAAACATATAATTTGTAATGTATTACTTAAAAATGTTATTATTGAATTTCTTTTACTTAATATATCATTTCTTTGATGTGCTGTAAATAATGATGCTTTATACGAATACAAGAAATAACTAACGACTGTGTTGAATAGATATACTATATATAAAATATACAAATTTACATCTGCTGGATGAGTTCCTTTTATTAATTTTGGTAATATTGGTATAATGGATAAACCTAATACTAATATGATTAATCCTATATAATGATATATTTTTTTGTATAAATTTAATAATGCACACAATTTTTTTTCATCATTTTCAGCTATAGGCTTGTACATACTAAAAACAATTGCTGAACCAAATCCTAATTCTGTAATGCTTAAAACCGACAATATTGATGTCATTAAACTATTTAAGCCAATATATTCTGCGCCTAATGTTTTAATCATTACAGTTCTACATATGAAAGGTAGTAATATTGCTACTATTTTTTCTACAAATCCCCATATTATATTTCTTTTTGCATTTTGTGTTCTGCTTAGTTTCATTATGCTCACTTCCTTCTAAATTAGCAATCTAGTGCTTTTTTTAAAAAATCCTTACTTTTTTCTCTCTCTTTTTCTAATGTTTTATATGCTTTTGTATAGTCGCATTTTAAATTTTTATTTGTTATTTCTTTTTTTGAAAACTTTCGGTCTTCTAAATCGAATTTTGAAAGTAATGTATCTAGACGAGAATTCATTGATGAAAACTTATCCTTTCTTTCAAATATAAGGAATGGCCTATTAAATAATATTGAAAATACACTTGAATGAAATGAATCTGTACAAATCAAAAATGCATTTTCCTCTAGATATAAAAATTCACTTGGCCCTGTCTTGTAAAAGGGATCGTTTTTATCTAGTATATTAATTATTTCACAATCGTTTTCTTTAGCAAATGTTTCTATTATTTTTTTATTTTCACTTGTCAATTCTCCTAGAAAATAATTTAATATGTATTTTTTATTTTTTAATTTATCGAATTGTTTGGGTTTTTTAGAAACTTTTTCCCATTCTTTACTATCCAATAACATTGTTGGGTCTACTAAAACTTCAATGCTTTCTTCTTCTACGTATTTTGATAGTATTTCTTTTGCTTTTTCTTCCCTAACTGATATTTTTTTAAAATTTGGAATATTATTCTTAAATAATTTCTCATAGTCTTCATCTATATTGTTGACACCAATACTTGCTGAAAATGATATTTTTTTACTATTATCCGCAAATTCTAGCAAATCAATTTTTGATAGCCTTTTAAAATTTGGATTCCAAACTTGGTCACTACCGACAACAAAATAATCAAATTTATGATTTAAATCTTTTGGTATTTTGTTCACTGAAATTTTCTTTTTATAAAAATTGATATTTTTATTAAAAGAGTTGAAATTCTGCTTTCTACCAACTGTAGATAATTCTTTGATAAATTTATATTTAACTTTCTTTAAACTTTTCTTTATAAAGTTATCGTTTTTAAAGGCGTAATTTGTTGTGTTTATTATTGTGTATGGTTCTGTACCAAGCTTTTTTAACACTTGTTGCACAGCATAATTTTGTAATCTATTTCCATAATTGTTATTATCGTTTATTGTTAATATACCTATTTTTTTCATTTTTTCACCTTCTTTTAAGACAGATTAATGGATAAAAATATGCTACAAGAATATACTTGATTTTTTCTTTTATTGTTACTTTTTTAAAAGTTAAATAATCTTTTTTGTATTGTAATATATTTTTTCGTATATAATCATAATTTTCTTTTTTTAAATTAAATTTTATTGCACATGTTATGTTTATTCTTATATATCTTCTTATTGAATACTTATAGTATTCCGTATTTAATGAATCATTGATAAGTGTCTTGCATAAGTTTATTTCATCTATCCATCTTTCATCAAAACCAGATCTTATTGCTGAACCTTGTCTTAAATAATAGTAGTATAGTCTATCAGGTATTAATATAAATTTTTCATCGTCATTACATAACTTTAAATATTCTATTAAATATTTAAAATCTTCTGCTATTTTCATTGACCTATCAAATTTTATTTTTTTAGCTTTTTCTGTTTGATATAATTTACCCCAACTTACTGAAAAAAACTTTTTTTCTAAAAACAATTCTTTAATACATTGTTTTTTATTAATTTCTATTCTTTCACTTAATAGTTGATTTGTTTTGATAAATCCATCATCGTTAAAGTTTCTTGCGTTTAATATTACTAATGCAGGATTGCATTTTTTTGTTTCATTATATAATTTTTCTATTAGATTTTTTTCTACATAGTCATCACTATCTACAAAGGTAACATATTCTCCTTTTGCATGTTCAAGCCCAAAATTTCTTGCATCTGAAACGCCACCATTTTTTTTGTCTAGACAAATTATTTTTCCATTTGATTTTTTTTCATAATCTTTGCATATAGACAGTGATTTATCTGTCGAACCATCATTAACTAATATTATTTCAATATTTGAATATGTTTGATTTACTAAAGAATCAATACATCTTTTTAGATATTCTTCAACATTATACACTGGTACTATTATAGATATTAATTCGTTTTTCATTATTTTATTTCCTCTCTTAGTTTAAATGCTAGATAATTTAAATATTTATATATAAAAATTTTAATTCTTTGCTTTAATGTGAAATTTCTATATGTTTGTTTTATTGAATCATAATTTTCGTTTACCATGTCTTTTATCTTTTGATAATTATTACTCTTTTTAATATATCTCAATCTATACTTTGCATATAATATGTAGTAGTTATACATAAAGTAATATCGTCTTTTAAAATTATCCGAACATAAATTAATATCTTTTTTTAATAATTCATATGCTTTAAAAATAGAAAACCATTTTTCATTTTTTAAATTTTTACTAGCCGATTGGTTAAATATTCTATAATAGTAATTGGCATTTGAAATACATTTTACTTCTTCTACATGTTTTAGATACTCAAATACAAATAACAAGTCTTCACACATGCTTATTTTTGTATCAAAATATATATTATTATTTTTAATTATTTCTGTTTTAAATATTTTATTCACAGAATATCCTGCATATTTTGTATATATTATATCGAATTTATTTTTACCTAAGTATATTTTTGTTTCTTCACTTTTAGGTTGTTGGAAGTTTATAGTATCGGTAAACTCTTGACATTCACAGCAAATTAAAGTGTTTTTTTCATCAAAATTATCAACGAAATTTAACAAATAATCTTTATTTACTATATCATCAGAATCAATAAAACAAATATAATTTCCTTTAGCTTTCTCTATACCAAAATTTCTTGTATCAGATACTCCTGAGTTTTCCTTATAAAAGTATCTTACTTTATTATTTCTTTTTAAATATTCTTTACAAATTTCGTCACTTTTATCGTTTGAGCCGTCATTTATTAAAAGTAATTCATAGTTTTTGTATGTTTGGTTATCTATGCTTTGAAATAAATCTTCTAGATATTTTTCTGAATTATATATTGGAACTATAATTGAAATTAGATTATTCATTTTTCTTCCTCCGTCTTTTTGTTATCAAACTTTATTATAGTGGAAAAAAACACTAAAAATATATTTAATCCTGGTCTTATCAAAAACCATTCCATTATCCCATAAAATAATAGCGAGATTATTATAAAATATAAGTTATTTTGTTTTTTACTTTCTTTTAACATTTTGTTAAGAATTAATAAGAATGCGCTATATCCTATTATTCCATAATTGATTAAAAGCCTTAAATATGCATTATCTAATGACATTTTATAATTTATGTTTTGTCCAAACAATTTAATTTTATAATTATATAAATAATAATTTTGTATTGATATTCTACCACTTAATGTTTTATTTAAATTTTTTACAAACTCATAATCTAAATGTTTACTTAAGTAGATTGATATTACTGTAAATAATAATATTATTACTAAACCTAAATTCTTATTTTTTGCATTCGATACTGGATTGTTATTATATTTATGTTTTATGAAGTTTACTATATAGAGAATGATATATATGTATATACTTATTTCACAACTTCTTGATTCTGCATAGCTTAAGAAGTATAAAGTTATAACACATAGTATAATTGTTTTGATTAAATTTTTATAATCAAAACTATAATTTTTAATATACAAATACTCAAAAAACATACTCATTATAAAAAAGCCAAATGCATTAGGATTGTTGAATCCAAATGATTCTCTAAAAATACCTGATCTTATGAATACGGTATTATCAACTTTACCTAAATAATAGCATGTTATTATAAATAATAATAGTAGCATTTTAAATACTATGTCTTTTTTTACTACTTGTTTAAAATCTAATGTTATTCCGGATAATACAAATAAGCATAATTGTATGAAATAGTTATTGCTTGTTTTTATTGTACAAAAGAAGGAAATACATATTATTATAAAAACTATAATCCATTCCTTTATTGATAATTTTATTTTCGTTAGCGTTATTATTGTAGCAATTACTAGTATTGTGATACTAATATCAATTAATTTATATAAAAATGAATTAGGGAAAAATGAAATATTTTGAGCAAAATTTGATACTTGAATTAGCCAAAGTGCAATCATATATAATATTAAAATTATATTTCTTTCTTTTTTCATTTTTTTCTCCTTTTTCTATTTTATTATATATTCATATAGTCTTTTACAATTATTTTGATCATTTAATTCGAAGAAATTATTGACTCTTTCTACATATTTTAAAGGCATTTCAAAATTATTTTTATAACTTTTTATTATTTCTTCTACTAATGTATTTTCGTCATGTATTATCTCACCGAAACCATCTTTTTCATACGAGTAGTATCCTTGTTGCAATTGTTTTTCTCTATATTCATCTAAATCAAATTGATAATATAAAATTGGTTTTTTCATATAAGCGAAATCCATCGAAACACTTGAATAATCTGTTATCATTAAGGCTGGAACAATAAACAATTCTTGAATATCTATTTCATCATTTGTTAGCATTTTGACGTTTTTTGATGAAGTTTTAAATTCTTTTATGTACTTTTGCATATTTCTGTGTGGGAAAAAATATAAAACTATATCGTTTTTTTCTAAGAAATCTATTAATTTTTTGTTGTTAATTAGATTATTAAATCTTTTGTAATACTCTGTTTCTGTAAAATCCTGTTTTTCTCCTAATGAATTAATGTCTCTTCCTAACCAGTTTCGCCATGTAGGCATTAAAACTATTTCTTTTTTATTTGTTCTATTGTTAATTAAATTATCAAATCTTGGAAATCCTAAATATTGTACATATCCTTCTGGATAACCAAACTTTTCTTTAATAAATTCATATTCTGGACGAGCTGCACATACAAAAGTTTTGAATTTTGTTGCTTTATAATATATCCAAGGTGAATCATCTTTTGTAATTCCATGTTGTAAGAAAATTCTATT
>AUXO017805929.1_pt1 | contig 10468 bp, 4 predicted proteins | sample 768731 | NCBI WGS metagenome assembly AUXO01 (sample SAMN02715735, study PRJNA202380) | gut metagenome | biome: sheep rumen | host: Ovis aries | place: New Zealand: Palmerston North | reverse complement strand
CCTTTTTCCGGTCCACATCTTTCCGGTCTTTCTGCTGAAGTAATAGGTCTTTCCCCCGATCTTCTGCCAGCCTTTGCGGACATTTCCGTTCTTGCCCATGTAGTATGTGTGGCCGCCCAGGGTCTGCCAGCCCTTCAGCATCCTGCCGGTGCTCTTGGTAAAATAATACAGCCGGCCGCTGATCTCCTGCCAGCCCTTCAGGACCTTTCCGTCTTTATAGTAATACTTGTCGCTGCCGTTTGCGACCCAGCCCTTTCTGGACGCCACGGCCGAGGTATTGAAGACCAGGTTCCCGCTGTCATACCAGACGTCGCAGTCCACACGGCCTTTGATGCCGTTCACACTGCCGCGGCTGGAATGCTGCCAGAAGGTATACTGACCGTCAAAATCCGTCTTGTTGGTATAATGGGCCAGCCAGACGATATACTTTTTGCTCAGAGTCCCTATGTCCATCCTTGACTGAAGATAGCTCTTGGAGCTGTAGACACCGCTCCTGAGGCCCCGCTTTTCCAGATAGGCGCAGAAACTGCTGCAGATATCCGTCTCCTTGGCTTTGGAAAGCCTGGCGTTGATCATGCGGCTCCTTGATGTGGCCGATACGATCTCCACGTCCATAAAGACCGGAAGATCCAGCTTTACGCCCGCCTTTCTGATCAGATCTGCCGCATAGGCCGCCTCGCTTTCCGCTTCCGAAACGGAGATGGCCTGGGAAAAATAGTAGACCCCCACCTTTATGCCCGCGGCATGGGCCATTTTTATGTTTTTATCAAACATGGGATCCGTATAGCGTCTTCCGTCCGCCATTCCGGTGTATCCGCAGCGGATAATGGCAAATTTGACGCCGGATGAAGCGACGGCTGCCCAGTTGATATTCCCCTGCCACTGAGATACATCGATACCGATCTTGCGGACGGCATTTTGGAAACGGTTATCGTGAGAAAGGCCGTTTCCCTTATAGTCCGCTCCGTAGGCATCTGCATCGGCTTCCGCCGTTTCCTCCCTGAATAGGGCCGGATCCTCCTGGGCCCTGGCCGGCAGTGCCGGACACAGGAGAGAAATGAAAATACAAATGGCCGTCAGAGCCGCTGCCAGTTTTAAAGTAATAGATCTGTCCATGCTGTTCCCCCAAATCCATCTCAGGTCAGACGGCCCTGACTGTCAAAGACATAAGTCTTGCCGCCCAGGACCTTTTTCCCGGTCAGGGCATGGCCGTTCTTGCTGTTGAAATAGTAACGATACTTGCCGACGGTCTGCCATCTGGTCTGCATGGCTCCATCCTGGTCAAAAAAGTAGCGGTAGCCTCCGATCTTGCGAAGTCCTGTGCGCATGACGCCGTTTTTACCGAAATAGTATCTGGTCTCTCCTATGGTCTGCCAGAGCGTGCGCATGACGCCGTTGCTGCCGAAATAGTACCTGCTGCCGTCTATGGTCTGCCAGAGTGTCAGTACTCTGTGGCTGCTGTCGAAGAAGTAGGTCTTTCCCGCAATGGTCTTCCACCCCCTATACTGGTACATCCTGCCGTCGGAACGGAAGCGGTACCTGGCGCCGTCCACTCTCTGCCATCCTGTAAGCATGGCGCCGTCGCTGCCGAAGCAGTAGGTCTCCGCTCCTATGGCCTGCAGGCCCGTCTGCATGACGCCGGTGGCCGGATCGAAATAATATGTTTTATTTTTGATCTTTACGAGTCCCGAGGCCCGCAGCGCCGTGGTCTTGTCAAAATAGTATTTTTTTCCGCCCACGGTACGCCAGCCGGTCATCCTTTTTCCGCTGACCCTGCTGAAATAATACCATTTGCCGTCGATCTGCTGCATGCCCAGGACCTTTTCCCCGTTCTGGTCCAGATAAACGGTGTTCCCGTTCTCCTTCTGCCAGCCGGTCTTTGGCCCCGCAGTATCCTTACAGCTGCTGTTTTTCTTAAAGTTCTCTGCGGCATACCAGATATTGCAGTCCACGCCGCCGGAGATGCCGTTCACGGTCCCGGTGGAGCCGTGCTGCCAGAAGGTGTAGTCGCCCTTATAGGTGGTCTTATTGGTATAGTGGGCCAGCCAGATGATGTAATCCTCTGCCAGCTCGCCGGCATTCATTCTGGTATCCAGATAATTCATGCTGCTGTAGACGCCGGCCCGGTAGCCTTTGGCTTCGATGGTCTGGCAGAAGGCCCTGCAGATGCTGGTCTCCGCCGCCTTTGAAAGCCTGGCGCTGATCATTCTGCTGTAGATGGAATTGGATACGATCTCCACGTCCATAAAGACCGGAAGGTCCGGCTTCACGCCGGAGGACTGGATGATCCTGGCAGCGAACTCGGCCTCGTCTCTTGCCTCCTTCAGACTGATGGCCTGGGAGAAGTAATAGACGCCCACCTTGATGCCGGCCGCCCTGGCGCCCTTTATGTATTCCAGGAATTTGACGTCCTGGTTCTTCTCTCCCCTGGCCAGGGTAGAGTAGCCGCAGCGGATGATGGCGAATTTGACGCCGGCCGCCTTTACCTTGTTCCAGTTGATGTTTCCCTGGTAATAGGATACGTCGATCCCGGTGGTCAGCTTTCTCTGGGAGAACCTGCTGTCATGGGACAGCCCCTTCCCGTTCAGCGGTCCTTCGTAGGCGGCCGCCTCGCCGGCAGTCAGTTCTCCTTCCTCTCCTTCAGAGGGCTCTGCTGCCATCAGGCCGCCGGTATAGTAAAGAGGGTCTCCCTCTTTTCCTTCCGCCGCGCTGACAGGCAGGACCCGCAGAAGGGGCAGGACCATCCAGATCAGGATGGCCGCGGTCAGCAGTATCTTTTTTTCTGCCCGGATCTTTTTCATTCTCATACCTTTCTCTCTGTTCAGGCTTCCCGGCCTTATTCGGTCAGTATTCCATCCGCATGGGATTCGTATGTTTCCGCATCGGCCTCCGGATTCTCGCTCTCCGGTACCGCCTCTTCGGCGTTTTCGCTCTCAATGGTGGTCTCCCGGTCCGTTTCATCCTCTTTGGCCGGACTCTCCTGCAGGACGCCGTTCTCATCGAAGACGCAGTTCTCTCCTTCTATGGTCTGAGGACCGGTCAGGGCCTTTCCGCTTTCGGGATCAAAGTAGCGGGTCTCTCCGCCGGTCTCCTTCCAGCCGGTCAGCAGGACGCCGTCGTCTCCGAAGAAATACAGGGCTCCTTCAATGGTCTGAAGGCCGGTCAGGGCCTTTCCGCTTTCGGGATCGATGTAGCGGGTCTTTCCGCCTTCCTCCTGCCAGCCGCTGATCAGATTTCCGTCGCTGCTAAAGAGGTACTCTTTTCCGTCTGCCGTCTGCAGGCCTGTCTGCAGGACGCCCTTTTCGTTAAAGAAGTATGCGGTGCCTGCGATGGTCTGAAGTCCCGTCAGGGCTTTTCCGCTTTCGGGATCGAAATAGTATTTTCTCCCGCTGACGGTCTGCCAGCCGGTCTGAAGGACGCCTTTCGAATTCATGTAGAAGAGGTCCCCGTCCACTCTCTTCAGGCCTGTCAGCATGACGCCCTCTGAGGAGAAGCAGTACCCGGCGCCGCCAATCTTCTGAACGCCCGTCAGGGCCTTTCCCGTTTCGGGATCGAAGTAATACTTCTTTTTGCTTATGGTCTGCCAGCCGGTCTGCAGGATGCCCTCGGAATTCATATAGAAAAGGTCTCCGCCTGCTCTCTGCAGGCCCGTCAGCATGACGCCCTCGGGGGAGAAGCAGTACCCGGCACCGTCAATCTTCTGAACGCCCGTAAGGGCCTTTCCCGTTCCGGGATCGAAGTAGTACTTCTTTTTGCTGACAGTCCGCCAGCCGGTCTTCATCTGGCCTTTTTTGCTGAAATAGAATCGGCTGCCGTCCACGGTCCGAAGGCCGGTCTGCATAACGCCGGCGTCATTAAAGAAGTAGGTCTTTCCGTCCAGGACCTGCAGTCCGGTCAGGGCCTTCCCTTCCGCCGGATCGAAATAGTAGCGGTTTCCGTCTGCGGTCTGCCAGAGGGTCTGCATGACGCCGCTGCCGTTAAAGTAATAGACGCTGCCGTCTATGGTCTGAAGGCCTTTCTGCACGACGCCGCTGCCGTTCATGTAATAGGTCCTGTCCTCCGTCCTGTACCAGCCGGTCACGGCCCGCCAGTTCTCGGGGCTGAAGAAGTAAGTCTTATTCCTCACGGTTACAAAACCGGATACGGCCGCTCCGGTCTTCGGATCGAAGTAGTAGCGGTTGGAGCCCAGGGTCTTCAGGCCGGTCTGCATAACGCCGCTGCTGTTGAAATAGTACTTCTTCCCGCCGATCTCCTCAGCGCCGGTCACTGCGGTGCAGGTCCCCGGATCAAAGTAATATGTCTTTTTATCCACAGTGCGGAAGCCGGTCAGAGGCCTGTTCTTACTGCTCAGATAATAGAGCTCTCCGTCCGCGGTCTGCAGACCTGTCACGGATACGCCGTTTTTATCGAAGAAGTAGTAGAGTCCGTCGATGATGCGAAGCTCATCGCATACCACTTCGCCGCCGGCTTCGAAGAGATAGGTCTTTTTCTTAATGGTCTTCAGTCCCGCCTGTGTGTTCAGGATCCCTTTGGCATTGCTGTAGTAGAGTCTGCCGCTCTTTTTGTGGAAGCCCGTATACAGGACGCCCGCATTGCTGAAGTGATAGTAATTGCTGCCGATCCTGCGGGTCCCGCTGACCGCCGTCCGGGTATCCGGATCGAAATAGTAGGTCTTTCCGCCCACCGTCTGCCAGAGTGTCCGGGCTTTTCCGTCCGATCCCAGGTAATAGGTCCCGGCTGACAGCGTCTGCAGACCGGTGCGCATAACGCCTTTGGAGGTAAAGATATAAAGCTCTCCGTCGATCTCCCGGCTGCCTGTCAGGGCCCTGCGGGTCACGGGGTCGAAATAGTAGGTCTTTTTCGAGACCTTCCGGAAGCCGGTCAGGAGAACGTTCTTTTTGTTCATGTAGTAGGAGGCGCCGTTCACGGTCTTGAGGCCGGAGCCTGTCAGGCGGATGCCGGCCCTGTCAAACAGGCAGAGCACTCCGTCGGCTTCAAAGAGTCCGTTCTCGGCCCTTCTGCCGTCCTCCAGAAAGTAATATTTTTTACCGGAAACGGTCTTCCAGCCGGTCACGGCCAGGCCGTTTTCAAAGCAGTAGGTGGCTCCGTCGATCACAGCCAGCCCCTTTACCCTGGCAAAGGCGCCGCCATCCGCGTCGAAGTCATAGGAGATGCCTGCGATCTCCCTCCTGCAGTCTGTCAGAGCCTTTCCGTCGGAATCGAAGTAATACCGGGTCCCGTCCAGATACTGCCAGCCCTTCTTCATCAGGCCGTCTTCACCGAAGAAATACTTTGCTCCGTCGATGGTGTAAAGGCCTTTGAAGGCCCGGCCGTCCTCTCCGAAGTACATCCTGGAAGAGGACCTGGGGCTGACCCAGCCGGTCACCATGACTCCGTCCTTCCCCATATACATAAGATCGGAGCCCACTGTGACCAGGCCCTTCTGCATGATCCCGCCGTCGCTGAAGCAGTAGGTCTTTCCGTCAATGGTCTGGAGTCCCCTGCGGACTATGCCGTCTTCGCCGCAGTAGATGCTGGAGCTGCCCGTTTTGACCCAGCCGGTCTGCATGGCGCCGTCGGAATCCATGTAGTAAAGATCCTCGCCGACCCACACAAAGCCCGTCTGCATGCTGCCGGAGGGGCCGAAATAGCAGCGCGCTCCGTCGATGTCAGCCCAGCCCGTCTGCATGCCGCCCTGGCTGTCGAACAGGTATTTTCTGCTGTTGATGCTGCGAAGGCCCGTCAGCATGACCCCTGTTCTCTTTTCGTTGTTGCTGAAGTAGCAGATCCTGCCGTTCACCACCTGCCAGGAGGTCTGGCGGATGCCGGCGGCAAAATAATAGGTATTGCCGTCGATGACCCGGAGCCCGTCTGCCATGCGGCCGTCTTCGTCAAAGTAGTAGGTATCGCCGCCGATGGTCCGCCATCCGGTGACCATGCGGCCGTTGGAACGGAAGTAATAGGTATTTCCGTCTATGGTCTGCATGCCGGTCAGACGGATGCCTTCCTCATTGAAATAATATGTGTAGGACCCGATCTTCTGAAAGCCTCTCAGCCGCTCCCCGTTTCTGTAGTAGCAGCGGGAGCCGGTCTCCGGGTCGTCGTACCAGCCTTTTACAGCGCTGCCGGTATCATAGTCGTCAAAGACGACGGAAATGTTGACGCTGCTGCCGGAGGGGATCTCGGGCATGGTAAAGGTAAGGTCCTTTTTCACGTCCACGAAGACCGTCTCCTGGGTGTCGCTGTCCACGTAGGAGACTCTTACGGCGGAAAGGGACGTGCCTTCATCGGCCTTTGCCTGAATATAAACAGGGCTCCCGATCACGGCCGTGCCGGGGATCCTGGACAGATCACTGGTGAAGGAGGCCTCGCCGCCGCCGTAGACCCGGATGTTCACATCCCTGGCCATACTGATCAGGGCAGGCTCATAGTTCCTGCTTTCCGCATTTCTGGTCAGGGCCGCCGTGGGACGGTAATAGACCATGTAGTCGATGGAATTGTCCCTGTTCTTATAGTGCAGGGAATCGTAATAGCGGGTCCTGACCTCGGTGCCCCGCTTGTCATAGGGGCTTCCGTCCGTATCATCGCTTGTGCCGCTGGCGGCCACCGTCATGAAATAGGGGCCGTTTTCGTCAGTGCCGGTCTCATAGACCACCTCCACGTGTTTGCGGGAGGCGCCCACCTCGTCATAGATGCCCTCGTCTTCGTCGTCCACCACGGAAATGTCGTTGTCGAAGACCCAGAGAATATCACCCACCTTCAGTTCCGTAAGGCTGGTAGAGGGTGTGATGACATGCTCTTCGAAGCCCCATTTTTTCAGAAGCTGCCTGCTGTACATGGTCTCCGTGCTGACATTGGTCCTGACATTCTGGATCTTGCCGGCAGCGGAATTGATGGTGTCGTCCTCATTGATGGATATGTAGTCCGGAACGTTATAGCCGCTGCAGTAAAGGGCAAAATAGATGAATGTGGAGCAGACCACGTTCAGTTCCTGGCTGTTCCCTTCCTTGTAGGAGCCGTATCCGTGAATATCGTCCCCGGCGAAATCCAGCATCCATGCAATATAAGGGTAATCCGAAAAACGGTCCATGTAAGCGTCACCGTAGCGGTAGCGCAGATGCACCGTATCATACTCGATCGTATCCAGGTCGATCAGCTCTCCCTCCAGGTTGTAGGCCATGCTCTGGGCCTGGACGTCCAGAGGCCGGGGAGCCGATGTAAAGAGCAGAACTGCTGCCAGGAACAGGCTTATAGAGGAAAGCCGTCCCCTTCTCTTCTTTTTTTCCATTTTCCTTCCTTAAAACTAATATTGGTATATGGCGTCGTATGACTGAAATGATTATACTGTCAGATTTGTCTTCTTAATAATAACCGGGCCGCAGAATGTTTGCGGCTTCCAGTGAATAATGATATCATAAGAAAGAACAGTGCCACAAGCGCACTTGTCACAAATTTGTAACAAAAATGTCACCGATTCGAAAAGGTTTTTGCCAAATGAAGAAATTTCGATCCGTAATTCTGTTTCTTTTGACCGGCCTGTTCCTGACTTCCTGCCTCCGGCAGAGCGTCCCTCCTCTTTCGGAAAAGCCCTCCGGAGAGGAAGAAACGGCAGTCCCGGAAGAGCCTTCGGAAGCCTCTTCTCAAAAGGAAGAAGACGGGGAAGACATCTCCGAAGAAGCCGGGGATGACGCCTCCGAAGAGGCCGGAGAAGCTCCGGAAGAAGAGCTCCCCGCATGGGCCGGCATGACCTTTCTTCTGGGGGATGCATCCCTGACCCTGCCCTTCTCCTTTTCCGAAATCGGGGATACATGGAGCGTCGATCCCGAAAACAGTATTCTTCCCGCGGATGCGGTCCTTTCTCCCGGGGAACGGACCATGGACAGTGTCCCGCTTATCAGCGAATCATGGGACGAAATGCTTGTCACGGCAGGCTTTGTTAATCTGTCCGGCAAGGAGCTTCCCCTGGAGGAATGCTCCGTCTGGAGCATCACCATGGACGCCACCTGGGCCGGGGAGGATGAAAGGCCTTCCCTCTCCCTTCCGGGAGATCTGACCTGGGGAAACAGCGCAGAGGATATAAAGGCCTCTCTGGGAGATCCTTCCGTAGAACCCTTTTATTCGGAGTCCATGTTCTACTCCTCCTACACCTATGACTGGAAATTTGTCAGAGACATGGAGCTTGTCGTCTACGACGAAGAGGGCCTGACCATGTTCTCCCTGAGTTCTCTCGAAAATCCCTGAAGGACCTCTTGTGAGGCAGGTACACATTTTTCGGAAATTGTGTACCTGCCTTTTGTGCAGTTTGTCCTGTTTTTTTGCTTTTTATCGTCCTTTATTGTGGAAATAAGAATATTTTGTATTGAAATAAATACAGTCTTGTGCTAATGTATAAATGAACATAATAGTTAGGCCTTGAGAGAAGAGAACGTGGCATGGAAGGGGAATTAGGTTCCCCGTGTATATTGCATGTTCTTTTTTGTTTGCCAAAAAATTATCATGCGCAGGAAACGAGGTGTGAATGAGCAGAGAATTTTTAGACAAGATCGAGGCTTCTCCTATTATCGCTGCCGTCAAGGACGACGCGGGACTGGACAGATGTCTTACCAGTGACATCGACATCGTATTTGTCCTCTACGGGGATCTGTGTACCATCCCGGACATTGTGAAAAAGATCAAAAAAGCCGGAAGGTGCGCCCTGGTCCACATGGATCTGGTGGGGGGACTGGCCTCCAAGGATGTGTCCCTGGATTATATCAGGAAGTTCACGGAGGCGGACGGGATCATCACCACCAAGTCCAACCTGATCCCCCATGCCAAAAGCCTGGGCCTCTACACCGTCCTGCGATACTTTGTCCTGGACAGTATGGCCCTGGAATCCGTGGAAAAGAATTCCAGGCACGGAGTGGTCCAGCCGGACGTGATCGAGATCCTGCCCGGTATCCTTCCTCCCAAAATGATCCGTGAATTCAACCGGATCAGCCGCGTCCCCATCATCTGCGGGGGACTGATCAGAGACAAAGAAGATGTCATGAACGCGCTGTCGGGGGGAGCGGCCGCCATATCGACGACGAACCAGGATGTCTGGTTCCTGTAAACGGGAGCAACTGCCGTGGGGGCGGTTCTTCATAAATCCACAGGCGGGAATGGGGTCCCGCAGAAAAAAGGAGGTATTTTTTATGGCAAAATACGTAATGGCTCTGGATGCAGGCACGACCAGCAACAGGTGTATCCTGTTCAATGAAAAGGGCGAGATCTGCAGCATGGCCCAGAAGGAATTCACACAGTATTATCCTCAGCCCGGCTGGGTAGAGCATGACGCAAGCGAGATCTGGCAGACCCAGCTTTCCGTAGCCCGTCAGGCAATGCGTCAGGTAGGCGCTTCCTATGAAGACATCGCCGCCATCGGTATTACTAACCAGCGTGAAACAGTTATCGTATGGGACAGAAAGACAGGCCAGCCTGTTTATCACGCAATCGTATGGCAGTGCCGCAGGACCGCCGACATGAAGGATGAGCTGCTTGCAAAATATCCTGACATTGCCGACAGCGCCTATCATAAGACCGGCCTGGTATTCGACCCTTATTTCTCCGGCACAAAGCTCCGCTGGATCCTCAACAATGTCGAGGGCCTTCGCGAGAGAGCAGAAAAAGGCGAGCTCTGCTTCGGTACCGTAGACAGCTGGCTGATCTTCAAGCTGACCAAGGGCAGAGTCCATGCCACCGATTATTCCAACGCATCCAGAACTCTGCTGTTCAACATCAACACTCTGGAATGGGACGACGAACTCTGCGAGAGACTGGAAGTTCCCAAGTGCATGCTTCCCGATGCAAGACCTTCCAGCGGTGACTTCGGCGAGTCCGATCCCGAGTTCTTCGGCGGCCCCATCAAGATCACCGGCGTCGCAGGCGACCAGCAGGCTGCTCTGTTCGGACAGACCTGCTTCACACCCGGCGAAGCAAAGAACACCTACGGCACAGGCTGCTTCCTGCTGATGAACATCGGCGACAAGCCCATGTATCCCAACAACGGCCTGCTGACCACCATCGCATGGGGCCTGGACGGCAAGGTCGAGTATGCTCTCGAAGGTTCCGTATTCGTAGCAGGCGCTGCCATCCAGTGGCTGCGTGACGAAGTCAAGCTGATAGACCAGTCTCCTGATTCCGAATATTTCGCCACCAGAGTCAAAGATACCAACGGCTGCTATGTCGTTCCCGCATTCACAGGTCTGGGCGCTCCTTACTGGGATCCTTACGCACGCGGCGCCATCGTAGGCCTGACCCGCGGTGTCAACAAGTATCACATCATCCGTGCGACTCTGGAGTCCCTGGCATTCCAGTCCGGCGACGTTCTGAAAGCCATGGAAGAAGGTTCCGGCGTGACCCTCAGCGCACTGAAGGTAGACGGCGGCGCCTGCAAGAACAACTTCCTGATGCAGTTCCAGTCCGACCTGATCGACAGGGAAGTCGA
>AUXO012504215.1_pt1 | contig 10469 bp, 14 predicted proteins | sample 768731 | NCBI WGS metagenome assembly AUXO01 (sample SAMN02715735, study PRJNA202380) | gut metagenome | biome: sheep rumen | host: Ovis aries | place: New Zealand: Palmerston North | reverse complement strand
CCGACTCCGCCACACAAAATACAGCCGTTATGCATCTTCCTCAGGGCATTCAGTTGATGCTGGTAAAGATCTATAACCATATTTTGCACCTTTCTTGAATATCAATGAGTGAATCCACTTGTCATAAGACCTTAAAATAGCTCTAGTCATGTCCTCATCGGTGTTATTAAGCAGAATTTTCTTACTTACATTGTACAAAATGTACCTAAATTCCGCATCAGGAATAGCATTTGGCTTAATTGTTATCATAATTTTGTCATTAAATCCGATATATTCGGTCTCAACTTCGCCATTTACGCTATCCTCGACCAAATTTTTGATCCTCGCAGCTGTTAAAATGAAAATTTTATTAGAATTTTCTTCATTATACACAGAAACCATCTTAATTCTCCTTTTTACCTAAAGATTTATTACTCATACTTTTAACTACCTCTTCAATCTTTTTGAGGTCAGTTTCAAAATTGTGACGCCCGACAGTTGTGAAATTTGCATCATACCGCAAACCGCCATTGTCTCTGCCACGATAAATTACGAGTTCAATTCTGTCCTGATGGTATTTTAATGTCATTCTCGCATCATATTCCTTATCATTGAACTCCATCACAGCTTTAGTAAGCTTAATTAAACGATCAACATCGCTATCACTTAAATGCTTCATCCTCAATCTCCATATACATTATACTTTTGAGCAAATCTGCTTTCTCTGATTGTGACGTACATCTCTTTGACATATGCCTTAATGCCTGATGATCCGTTCTTAAGCTGCCAGTTATAAGGTGTGATAGAAATATCCACGTTCTCGAACTCAGCATCATCAAGCAAACCTATTGTCGACTCATCCAACATTACAGGCTTGCCATTTCCAGGAATCATATACACTTTAGGAGGAAATGGATTGAATCTTATACTTACAGGAAGATAATAGACAGGTTCCTCTCCTTCACCTGGATCCCAAGTCTTAATATTCCATCCATCATTCCTTAAAGCATCTGCATCATTAGGTGCAAGCTTTATTGCAAAGTTTCTAGAGCCGGCAGCATTATAATCCGACTCCTCACCACTAAAATTCCTGAAGATTACCTCAGCATTTTCAATTTCCAATAACTTTCTTTCGTTCATTTTTATGTCTCCTTTTCTTTTAATTATCACCTAAAAACCAAGAAATATCACCGAATTGGGCAATATTTTCGACTGCTTCATCTACCAATCTACGATAGTATGAAATATCCACGCAGTCTTGCTTACCTAATGTTTTGACGTCTTCTGACTCAAGCCAACGATAGCCTTTAGTGCCAACAACAGCATCATACTTATCGCCGTTTTCTCTAACCAAGACACCTCCACCAGCTCCTTCCTTTATTGGTGTGAATAGACCTACACGACCTACGAATTTGTAATTATGTTCTCCTTCTGGAAGATCTTCATTCATATCAAGATAGATTGCTGTCTTAACATTCTTTGTCTCGCACATATCGTCAAAGGTTATCCCCTCGTGTGTGAACAATGTCTTATACACATAAGGTACAGCAAACTGAGCTCCTGTAGCTTCCCAATCACCAGGTCTTTCAGGATCATCAGCAGCTAACTTACCGATGTATACAGCATTGTTTACAAGGCAGATCTTTTCAAATACATGCTCAACCTCAAACGAATATCCATAAAGCTTACCATATTCAAGGATAGCAATTTCGATCTCTTTAGTAGGATTAACGACCTTAATTGAGTCTGTCTTGATGTGAATAACTTTACCACCCATTTCTTCAACAATGTGCTTAAGATTGATCATGAACAATGCACCTCTCTTAGCAACAATGTTGTCTTCATTACGAGGATCTTTGAACGGATTAGCAAACTTAGCAGCAGTTAAACCATATACAGAGTTGATTACAATCTTCAATGCCGTGCTTAATGCCTTTGTCTTCTTAGGATCGTCCTTATACTCACTCAGATCCATTCCAAGCATTTCCGAAGCCTTATCGAACTCTTTATGCTTAATTAACAGACGTGCCTCTACAAGTGCCTGAAAACGTGCTGTATAGATACCAAACAACTGCTCAGCAATGACTGAATGAGGATGCATTGACGATACATCGAACACTTTGACATTGCTATACATACCAGGCTGAGCCCATACATAACCACCCTCACCTACGTCTTCACCTCTGTAGATCGACTTAGGTTCTCTAAACTTGTCATAAGTATATCCAGGGAATACTGGCTTACCTTCAGAGCTGAATCTAGTGTAAGACATATCAGCACCTTTGAAAATATCATTGGTTACCATTTTGTCATTCTCACTAGTTTCACCCATGAATCTGTAGTTGAACTTTGTCTGAGGGTTCTTGTCATTACCAAAGATAATCTTTGTAGAATGCTCATTATTTGATGCATTTACAGGCAAACCAGACATCTTCGCCAGGATTTCTCTTGCCATGAAGTCTGGCTGACAATGCTCCCAAACTGCTATAGTTGCAGCAACGTCATTCTTACAATAGTCGACAACAAGAGGTATTAATTCTTTTGGAACAGGTTTATCCCAAGGAATACCCATTTCTTTGTGGTGAATACCTAACTTTATCTCCCACTTCTTTAATCCCATCTTTTCAGCTGCCATATCGTACACATCGATCCAACTTAAATTCTTAGCCTCTTTGTAACCAGAATATCCACTGTTAATGATCTTCTGTGAAAGCTCAAATAACTGCTCATTAGTCAACCCAACGGTTCTACCATACAGCATATGATTGTCATAGTTACGACAATTGAATCCGCCTATCCTATATGTCTCAATTATTTGCTGAATATCAATAGGTGTAGGGCTAACAAGACCAACAATGTTCTTGCCACCATCTTCAACCTTACCATAACATACAACAAACAGATTTGGATAGACCTCAACATCAAGCATTATTAAAGGCTTATCTTCCTCTGAAATGTCACCTAAATTGGGTGTTTTTTGCTTATTTTCAGGCCGAATATCACCCGAAACGAACTTCATTTGAGCTACAGTCTTTAAGCACTTTTCTGCTTGATTTGAACTACTCGCAGCGAAATTCATTATGGCTTGCTTCATATCTCTAACGTCATAAGGTATTCCTGACTCATATGCCTCATCTAATATCTTCTTTATGAAATCTATTGACGGAGCTGTATAAGAATGATACTCCTTATTCAGATTGCGCAAGATCATATTACGAATCTGCTTTTCGTTCTTTAAAATATCTTTGTCAATCGTCTTTATTACCTCCTTCAAAGGCAATCCTGAGCTTATTTCCGAAATATCAAGTTGATTACATGCTGTCAACTTTCTTCTCAAGCTAGATTTGCCAGTGAATACTTTAACCTCAATGTTCTCATCAAATATCCGGCTAAGCTTTTTAGGATCACCTCCTTTATAAATATAATGTAAATGAATACCTTGACCAGATTTACTAAGCTCTGCATATGTCGGTGGGAACTTTGCTGCAGCTCTTAAGTTAGCATTCAAACTCTTTTCACCTTTACTGTCCTTCAAATCAAAGTCAATAACTATATGATTCTCCGGAACTCTCACATAATGTAATTCATGTGTATCAATCTTATTCAGAGTTGTCGTAACTTTGTCCCATGACATTGATGGCTTTCCGTCTGGTGTTGCAAGCTGTGCATAATATCCAGCACAAACCTTATCAAATACTGACTCATATTGAGCCATTTGTAACCAATCAGCCTTTTTCTCAACTGACTTAGGTAATTCTGGCACATATGTGAATTTGTCTTTAATGAAACCAGAATATAAATTACGAACCCGACCACCTGCTTCTGTCCAAGATCTATCCTCAAACTCTCTGAAGTAACTCTTTAACTCAGCTTTGAACTTCATTCTGTCGAGCTTATAAGTCACCATCGAATCTTCGACGTACTCCTTATACATCTTCCAGGCATTACCAAGGGTGGTCTGATCCTCCTTAGCAAAAATATCATACGAGTCTAATACAAAGTCATATAAGCTATTGGTTTCTCCGATCATTGTTACTGGTACATAACCATCGAAGTATCTAGGGTTTGCCATGTAAATATCCATACAATACTTCGCAATAGCCCCAAGCTCATACTCGACTCTAGTAGTTAACTCACGATACTTTGTTATAGGTAACTTATTTCCAGTTGGAGAAATATCTACAAGCCTTCGCAATAGACCAGATTTTGTGTCAGTTATCTTTACTGGCTGATTCGTACCTATAAATAGCATAGTGTTAAATTTCATTCTGTATTGAGCTTTGTGCTTCTCATTCACCACCAAATACTCATGTGATACTATACTATTTAATTTTGTGTTATCTTCAATACGACTTAAGTCACCATCGTGCTGAATAGCCACAAGTGGATTATCTTTGAACGGCTCAAGTGCAAACTCACTCTTTCCGGTTCCTAAAGCCTTTGCATCAAATGTTGTAGAATATCCACGAAACAAATTCTCAACTATATTAAGGATTGTTGACTTACCTGTTCCAGCAGCACCGTACAGAACAAAGAACTTCTGTACATTAACCGAATCTCCTGATGCTACACAACCTATAGCCCATTTAATTTTATAGGCTTCCTCTTCAGAATATAAAGTGTTAAGCAATTCGTCGAATGCCGAATGATCACCGTCGACAAGTGAATAAGGCAAACGCTTACTTGCAAAATCCTCTCTACAGGTCGGCTGATCTTGAAATATCAATCTAGTATCCAGCTCTGTATACCTGTCAGTTAACTGCTGTTTAATGTATTTCTTCCATTTGTCTATGCTACCAGTTTCTGAGTACTTAAATCCTAGAATCTTTGGACTAACTAATTCAGGATGAGCTCTAGCATATTCCTCTAATGAAATATCCATAAGCTCGGTGGCTCTGTCTTGACTGGTAGACCATAAGCCTGTTTCTTCATCCCATACAGCATAAAAGTCTCCACCTCGAATCATGAGATCTTTTATACCTCTGGTCTTGAATGCCGGATAAATCTCGCAACCATTTCTGGTTAAACGAAATTTCGGCTCCATAAAATCAAGCATACATAATGTCCCCTTTCTAAAACAGATTCTTTAAGTAATATTGTACCTGGTACCAAATATCATAGTTTCTCATTTCTTCCGGTCCTTCAAATAAAGACCTTTCACCAGCTATCCACTGATCTGCAAAAATATCAGCCTGCTCAGGGTCGAATGATGCGTCCACCATATTGTACAACTCTAAGCTCCTTAACATGTCTACAAACCATCTGGACAGCTGATTCGGATCGTTAGACCCAACAATATCACGTTCCATTCGTATACACAAAGCTACCATGACGTCGAGGCAACCTGGTATATGACATAAAGTGATGTTGTGTTCCTCCTCGAAGGCGATTTGCATATCTTCAGCATCAACCTTACGATTTGAGTCTAATAAGTTTCTATACCAATAAGGCTTTCGGAAAAGGTACTCCAGTAATCTTCTCCGGCCTTGGTAATTAGTTCTAGGACCAGCTCCAACCTGTTCACATAGCCAATCAAAATATATCTTTTCAGAGTTGGTCATAAGGAACACCTCCTTATTCGTGTAGAGGTATTCCTGTAGTCTGTTCATATGAACCATGAACAACACTTATTGAATACTGTGTACCTTTACTCTCATTCGGCAGCTTAGGCTTACGAATATAAACCATATCTGGCTCAAATTCGCCTATACGATCGATATTACCTACGCCAACCAAATCGTCAATATCAGGCCCAATAGCCACAACCTCATCATTAGGATCGGCTAATACTTCATCGTCCTCGTAAAATATAAGTTCCTCTGACTCATATTCACCCGATTCTTCGCCAGCAAGGAAATCTTTCGGCTGTATACATATAGGTCCTTCAGAAATATCAGGCATTGTCGGTTCGCCAAGATCTACAGACTTAGGTTCCTCCTGCTTGTTATACTTCTGGACGTGGTTCTTGTATCTCTCGAGGTCTATTGACGACGTTTGAAAAACGTTCTTTTTAGGCTCCTCTTCTTTTTCTTCTTCAGGAATATCAATCTTGAGTTTGTTTCGAGATCGGTAGTACTTTCTAACCTCTTCAAGATCCTGATTGAATTTCTTAACCATAAGAGCCTTCGTCGTTAATACGCCACCAAGGGCCCCTACAAGAGCCCCGGCAGCAAATATCAGTGCCTTATGCATTAAGTTCTATTCCTCCTTCTTCTGTCTTCTTCCACTTGGATACATACATCTCATTTGAAATATCATGGTAACCATTTACTGTGATGTAGAAATATCTCTTCTCATGATCTACATTACCCATTGCATCACGTTTGTACATAGGCTCTGCGGAAATATCAAGAGTCGTTAACTCATTTGAGTTTGCATCAGGATACATTCTTCCAAATGAATACGCCCAAGCAGGAATTGTGCCTTCCTTTGCTCCGAGATACTTCATCAAATCAGCCAAAGTAGACTTGCGCTTGGTGAGCTGAAAATCACGGACGCACTGACGAATGGCAGAGTTAATGAAATCAGAGTTATACTGATGAGAAATATCAACGTTGCTGAAACCATTTTCATCATACCAGAAAGAGCAAGGTGTTCCATCTGCAGGAGCAGACTTAAAAGTCTCAACATGTGTTGTCTTCTTACCTTTTTCATCGGTTTCTTCTACGACTTTATGCTCCGTTTTAATTCCACGGAAAATGTCATTCTCTACATCTTCTCCATAGAGCTCTTTAACGGTTCCTCTATAATCAGAGAAGTGTTTCTCAAGTGCTTTGTAAGCAGCAGCGATCATTGCATTTCTAGCGGCCATCATACTATGACCTTTAAATATCATAGCCATACCACCAGTATAAATTAATACTGGAACAGCATATAACTTAATAGCTCTACCTGCTGTCTTAACATATGCCTTGCAAATATCTCCGGCATAATCTTTTTTCGTGTATTCAGAAACATCAACAGAATTTCTTACATAATGAATCTGATCTATTTCATCTTTAGAAGGCTGATAAACCTTCTCTTTAAATTTTGTTGTAGCTTTACAAGCTAATACAGTTCCTACAGTAGCTGTTATTGCACCACCTAATATCAATATTGTAGGAGTGTTTCTTTTAGCTTTAATTCCAAGATTTAAGAAAAATGATTTTGCACTCATGTTTATTTCTCCTTTTAAATTTTAATAAATTTATTAAGCGAGTTTGCCATTTTATCTAGTTCGGATTCAGAAGGTTCCAATGAATCTGCATCCGGAAGATTAATAAAATTATCCATAGATCCAGTCATACTGTCAAACATTCCATCAGTATCAGTTAAATTATCCATGTCTATACCGCCAAAATTCTGAACCTTTTTTAATGGATTTGATGTAGATGATTCTAATTCATCTAACATTCCTGATACATTCCCGAAATTTAAAGAACTTTTATCTGGTAATATACTAGAAACACTTGGTATACCAGATGTTATGTCTTTAGTAGTACTATCAACATCCATAATATTTTTTATTTCATTTGGTTTGACGTTTTTAGCTATAGAACTCAAATCACTAGCAGTGCTTATCTTTTTTAAAGATGACGATCCAGGAAGTTTTAATGTATTTGATATACTACTTATACTAGATAGATCTATGTTTGGCTTTTTAATATTAAGTTTTGATAAGTTCAGTCCCACTTATTCCTCCTTCTCCATTAAGAAGGTCTGGACTTTATTTACTTTTACATCATCTACTTTAAGACGCTTTTTTATGATCTCTTCAAGATTCTTCTTGAGAATATCATAGTCAGTATTCTTATCCAAACCTTTAACGGTCTCTGTTATTGTGACATTAAATATAAATGTCGCCTCGTTTGCTGATGTCTTCTTTCTTTTTATCATTATTTTAACCTCCTAAATATCAGTCTAACGGTACCGGTCTTGGTGTCTTTATTAAATACCATCCGTCACCTTTCGGTAAAATATCAAACCCACGCATACTAATCCAACCATACTTATAGTCTGTTGCCTCGATCGGAATTCTGTTCTGAGGGTTTGACGCTGCCTCGTACAAGTTTGCAATTGACACTCTCTTATAACGTTCCATTACTTCTGAGAGATAGTCAATAATTGCTTCTGCCTCTGACATACTTGCAACCATAATGTGGTCATAGTCCCTCATGCCAATATACGACTGAGCTTTAATATTAGAAACATTGCTATTCGGTCCTTTCCAATAATTTATACGAGTCACATTTGACCCGAATGATGAATAGGAAGAGCTTCCACCACCCTTCCCATAAAACATTGTCCTAAGTAACTCGAGTATTCCATTCTTAATGCCAGGAATAACAAAGTTAGTCAGGACATAGCCTTTTGCCGTATTAACATCTTCAGCAATAAACAGGTCAGCAAACTTCTTTGCAGGATTTGCCTTAACCCTTTTTACTTCTGAGGATATAATCGGCTTCTTGTCATCTTCCATACTTTCCTCCTTTAATATTTTTCTATATCTCTAGTCGTGTAATCGACATCGATGAACAATCTTGAACCCTCGATTCCTGGGTATAATGTATACCATTCATCTCCGTTAAAATATATCTTTCTATCATAATCAGATGGACATACCCTTATTCCAAGATAGTCGTGAAGATCTGCTACTGTTACAGGATCCTGATAGCCACTCAAATAGTAGTCAGACCTGAATTTCTCAAGCTTAAGTCTGAGTTCAGAAACATTCTCTCTGATGTTCTGTCCATCAATTCTGATAATATAATCCGTGTCTCCCGCAACCACAACATTCTCAACAGACTGGTTATGCACCTTTTTGTCGAGTTCTTGCGATTGCGGTTCAGAGAGTTTGACGGTTTTTTCCACGTCTTTCTTGTACTCTTCATACATCTCTTCAGAAACCTTCAGAGCGGTTGACAATGCTGCTATACGTCTAATAGACGCTTTGTATCCACCGAACTGGCATCCAAGACTAGTCATTAATAATATCAATGTCCATATATAATTCTTGGATTCTTTCTTGATTATTTCTTTCTTTGTCATTTTTTCTTCATTATTAAATGACCGTTTTTTATTAATTTCATTAATATCTTTTATCGACTTGTTAGTAGCTTTGATCGATACAGCAACTGCTGCTACTGCTGTAACAGTACCTCCAACTAACAATATTTCTGATTGATGCTTTATCGTTTCTTTATATATCCACGAAGCAGCATTTTTTACGATTGCAAATTTCATACAAACCTCCCAAATATATATCTATTTACAAATTCATTAGCTAAATTGTCATTGCTAATCACTACTGATCTTTTCATTCCAGACTTTTTACCTAATTTAAATATAAATATTATTCCTAAAATAGCTCCTGCTATCTTTAATATCTTAACGATATTAAACTTTTTATCAGGTTTAACAGATGGCTGAGATTCAGATGTTTCAGTCTCTTCTGGTTCAGATCCTAAAGCTTCTTCCTCTAAAGAAATATTAGGCTCGTCTGCTAAAGCAAAGTTAACTACTTTCCTCATTCCACTCCTCATCCTATTTCTTAAGTTTCTTTTAATAATATTAAACCTCTTTTTAATTTTTCTTGTATTCATTAGTTTATCCTCCGTAAAAAAAATAAAGACCATGCTTTATAAAGCACAGTCTTTAAATATTTTTAAATATCAAATACTTCAACTATTTCATCATCTGTTGCATCAGAAATAGCACTGAGTTCATCATCCTCATCAGTTTCATTTTTCTTATTAACGGCCTTAATTATAACGGCACAAATACCGGCAACTAAACCGCAGCAGCCTACTATAATGCCTCCTTTTATAAGTTTCTTTTTCATTATTTCTTTCTTTGCTGCCTCTAAGTCCATAACAACATCATTCTTTACTTCTTCTGTGTTGTCCTGATCGACTTCTTTAAAGTCCTCGTTTGCCTCATTCACTTCGTTCATTTCATCCATCATTTCTTTTTCTCCTTTCTGTGAATACATCATTTCTGCATACCTCCTGTTTTTACTACTCATTTTTGTTACCTCCTTTTTTAAATAAATTTTTATTCAGTTGTCATTATAAGACATGTTTTTTTCGCGGATCAATTGAAGTAATTTTCTCCTGGATAAGGTTTTACCATCTGCTGATTGATTTCTTTATTCCACATCCTTACAGGCTTCTCATCCGTTGTTAACTTTCTTGTCTCGGGATGTTCCTCTCCCTCATTACAAATTATCTCACCATACTTAGCGAGATTCTTATCGATGAGAAGCTTGTAATAAAACGTGTCCCACTTTGACTGACAATCTGACCGAATAGTAAATATCAATCCATTCTGGTCACTATCCAGTAAATCTGGGAGCACTATGAAATCCTCGACAAGAAAGTCAAGAATTCCCTTCACGATGTCCATGTTTTCCCTACTACACAGCAAAAAATATCTTTTCATTATTCGTTACCTCCGTATGTTACAACTTGAATATAACCTTTAAGTACATTTTTTCCATCATGTTGTTCCAA
>AUXO016180683.1_pt1 | contig 10470 bp, 8 predicted proteins | sample 768731 | NCBI WGS metagenome assembly AUXO01 (sample SAMN02715735, study PRJNA202380) | gut metagenome | biome: sheep rumen | host: Ovis aries | place: New Zealand: Palmerston North | reverse complement strand
TGTAGTAGCAGTGCTAGGCCTTGCAGGATTCCTCCTTGTGCCAAAATTATTAATGTCAAATAAAAAAATTATTGAAAATGAAATTACAACAGTATTTACCGCAGCAAAGAAATCCTTAAAAGAAGGAGAAAAAAACATATTAGACTTTGACTTAGAAAAAGATTCATTAGGAGTCAATGGTACTTTATCAATTGATTCCAATTATAAACAAGATGGAATTGACTTAAGTAAATTAAAAAATTACAAAATAACTTATCAAGGAGCAATTGATAAGAAGTCAAATGAAGCATCTGCTCAACTGGGATTGCTAAAAGATGCAAAAGAACTACTTTCAGCAGATGGATACATTAATGGTAAAAAAGTATTAATTTCATTAGGAGATTTATATGAAAAAGGTATCACAACAGAAATTGATACAGAGATAAAAGAGTTAGATTTTTCAAAAAATGGAAGCATTGAAGATCTTGAAAAGTTAATTGACAAGACAGAAAAGATTGTCAAAGATACAATTAAAGATGATGACATTAAAAAGTCAAAAGAAGAAAAAGAGATTAATGGTAAAAAAGAAAAATATACAAAAATAGAGTATACTATTGATACTAATAAATTATCAAAAGAAGTATTAAAGGCATATCAAGAAGATGAAGAAATTATTAAAATACTAGCAAATTTAACAGAACAAGATGAAAAAGATATTAAAGATACTATTAAAGAAGCAATTGAAGAATTAGAAAAAGAGGAAGAAGAAAATACAATAATCATAAATACTTACTTAAAAGGATTAGGTAACGAAATAGTTGAGATAGAAATAACAGATACTGATGGAAAAGATAAAATAGTAATTGATAAAGAAAAAAATGTTTATAAGTATTATCTTCAAGCAGATGGTGAGAAAGTATTAAATGGAGAATACAATGATAAAGAAGAATCATTTACTTTAGAAAGTGACGAAGGAATCTCTTTAAAAATCACTACAGAAAAAGACACAAGAAAAATATCATTTGATTACAAAATGGGAACAGAATCAGTATCAATTAATGCAACAGTAACGAATAAAGTTACAAGTTCAAATCAAGAATCAAATATGGTTATTGATGTAGTATATAACAGTGGAGATGAAAAGATTACTGCAACGATTAAAAATGATATGACTATTACAAAAAATCAAAAGGTAGAAAAAGTTAATAAATCACAAACTGTTGATATAGATGATATGACAGATGCTGATATGGATAAAATCACAAATGCAGCCTATGAAAAGTTAGAAGATTTAATAAAAGATATTATGCCAAGTTTGGTAGAAGACGGAACGTCTTTTCGAAAAATAATGGATTAAAAAAGAAAGAGAAGGTAGAAAACTTTCTCTTCTTTTTGATATAATAGAAGTGGTGATGAAAATGAAAACATGTTTAGTCCTAGAAGGAGGTGCATTAAGAGGAATCTATACAGCGGGAGTATTAGATGAGCTACAGAAAGAAGATATTAAGATAGATGCAATAATAGGAGTATCTATGGGTTCTCTTATTGGAATAAACTATGTATCAAAACAACCAGGAAGAACAATTCGATATATTTTAAAGTATTGTAAAGATAAGAGATTCATGGGATTATATTCCCTATTAACAACAGGAAATATTGCTAATAAAGAATTTGGCTATTATGAAATTCCAAATAAACTCGATAAGTTTGATTTTGATACTTATAAAAAATCAAATATGAAATATTATTGTACAGTTACTAATGTTGAAACTGGAAAAGCAGAATATATTGAAATTAAAGATGCTAAGAAAGAAGTAGAATATCTAAGAGCAGGGAGTTCTATGCCAGGAGTATCCAAACTAGTAGAAATCAATCATAAAAAATATTTAGATGGAGGAATGTCAGACTCCATTCCAGTAAAGAAAGCCCAAGAATTAGGATATGATAAAATAATAGTTGTAACAACAAGACCAATAGAATATCGAAAAAGAAATTCAAAATTAAAAACTCTATCAAGAATCTATCGAAAGTATCCAAACTTTGTAAAAACAATTTCAACAAGAAATGAAAATTATAATAAGACAGTAGAAGAAATTATAAAGTTAGAAAAAGAAGAAAAAGTATTTGTAATTCGTCCTAGTAAAAAAATCCCTATTAAGAGAGTAGAAAAAAATCCTGACCGTATAAAAGAACAATATAACCTAGGCAGAGAAGATTTTCAAATGAAAAAAGAAAAATTAAAAGAATATTTACAAAAGAAAGAAGGAAAGAAAAAATGAAAAAATTTTATGTAGAAGATGAAGTGTTTCAAATATTACCAAACTTAAACGTAGGAGTATTAGTATTAAAAAATGTGAATGAAAATAAAAAATTAGAAGAAAAAGAAGCAAAAGAGATTAAAGATATTTTAGATACAGCAAATCAAAAAGCAAAAAGATTTTTAACAAGTGATACTATATCAGAAAATGAAGTAGTAAAAGTATGGAGAGAAGCTTATTCTTCTTTTCCAACAAAGAAAGGAGCAAGATGTTCCCTAGAAAACTTATTAAAAAGAGTATTACATGATAATCCGGTTGGAACAATTTTGCCATCAGTAGATATTACGAATGCCATATCTTTAGAATATGCCTTTCCAATTGGAGCAGAGGATTTAGATAAAATTGATGGAGATATTCGTTTAGGAATCATGAATGGGGATGAGAAATTCTTACCAATTGGAAAAGACAAAGAAGAACCACCTCTAAAAGGAGAAATCGCTTATAGAGATGATTATGGAGCAGTATGTCGCTGTCTAAATTGGCGAGATGGAGTTCGTACAGAAATAACAGATGAAACGAGTTATGAATTTATCGCAATGGAATGCTTAGAACCAAATCGATTAGAAGAATTAAAAGATGCTCTAGACCAACTAGAACAATTAATGTGTAAATATCTTGATGCCGAAACAGTAACAAACACAATTCTTACAAAAGAAAATAATTCAGTAGAGATTTAAGTGTCAAGTAGAATAATCAAATATTGCGAAAAGAAAGACACTGTGATACGATTAAATATAGAGGAGTGGTAGTGTGAAAAAGAAAAATAATACTGCAACAATCTTTATTATTATTGGGGTAGTTATAGGAATACATCTATTGTTCTCACTAGGAAGATCTGCAGCTGACATAGTAGGTTCTGCATTTTCTGATAAAGAATTAAATATTCTTTCATCAAATGATAATAAAGACTTAGAAAGTAATATCAAAAAATATGCTCAAAAAGAGGGATTTAAAACAAAATTTACCTATATGGGAGACTTAGAAATAGTAGAGGAATTAAATGCTAATTCAGGCGCATATGATGCTGTATGGATTTCAAATTCCTTATGGCTATACATGTTAAATGATTCTCATCTTACAAGTGAATCAAAAAGTATTAGTATCAGTCCAGTCGTTATGGGAATTCAAATGTCAAAAGCAAAGAGTTTAGGATTGGTAGGAAAATCAGTAACAAATGTTGATATTTTAAATCTAATCAAAAACAAACAAATAAAATATGTTATGAGTTCTGTAACTCAAACCAATGATGGAGCAAGTTCCTATTTAGGATTTTTAAACGCCCTAGCAGGAAGCCCAGAAGTCTTAAAAGAAGAAATGTTAGATAATCCAGAACTAATTACGAATTTAAAGGAACTATTTAAAGGAGTAGAAAGAGTATCAGGAGATCAAGATTTCCTAGAGACCATGTTTGTGAATGGTGATGACTATGAAGCAGTGATTGCGAGTGAATCTTCCTTAATTAATATCAATAAAAAATTAAAAGATAATAATAAAGAAGAATTATATTTAATATATCCAATTGATGGAGTACCAATTAATGATTCTACATTAGCTTTTATTGATCACTATGAACAACCTAAGAAGAAGGAAAACTATTTAAAATTACAAAAGTACTTAAGAAGTAAAGAAGGTCAAAACGAGCTAAAGACATTAGGAAGAAGAACTTGGTATGGAGGAATCTCTTCCAATGAAGATGAACAAATCTTTAATCAATACTGGGGAATTCATACAGAAAAATATTTAACGGGAACCAAATTTCCTTCAAAAAAAGTAATTACAAAAGCAATTGATTTATACATTGAACAATTAAGAAAACCATCTCATACAGTATTTTGTCTAGATTATTCAGGAAGTATGTATGGAGGTGGACGAGAAGAATTAGTAGAAGCAATGGAATATATATTAGATAGAGAACAAGCAAAAACAGCGAATCTTCAATTCTCGAAAGTTGATAAAATTACAGTATTACCATTTGAAACATATGTAAAACCATCCATTATAACAGAAAATGGAACCGATACTCAAAATATGATGGACCAAATTAGAGAATTAGAGCCAAGTGGTTCTACAGCACTTTATGATTGTGCTATTGAAGGGTTAAATATCTTAGAAAAAGAATCCAATGATTATACCAAAACAATTATTGCTATGACAGATGGTGAAATAAACGTAGGAAGTTATAATGATTTAAAAACAATATATAAAACATATCAATCAAAAGTACCGATATATAGTATTACATTTGGAAAGGCAAGAGAAGATCAACTAAAAGAAATTGCAAAATTAACAAATGCTAAAGTATTCAATGGAAAAAATGGACTATTAGAAGCCTTCAAAGAAGTGAGGGGGTATAGTTAATGAAGAAGCGGTATATCTATTCTGCTTACTTAGCATCAGCATTCTTCATTATTTTATACGTACTATTGTCCTTTCCACTATGGATTACACTATTAATCACAGCAGTTGTCTATGTAGGTGGAATCTTCTTATTTAAAGAGAAAGACGTAAGAAAATATGATCCAAATACCATGATGCACTATTGTTACTTAATAAGTAAAATTGATAATTATGCAAATGTAATAAAAAATAAAACAGTAAAAAAAGATATCAAAGATATTTCAGAAAAAGCTGAAAAAATAGTAGTAATGTTAGAACAAAAACCAGATAAAATTACTCAAGTATATGATGGATTTGATTTCTACTTACCACAAACTATTAAAATATTAGATCAATATCAAATGATTGAAGAAAAAAAAGATAAATCTGAACAAGAGAAAAAGTTCGGAGAACAAATCAATACAACATTAGATTATATAGAAAAAGAAATTGATAAATTATTAGAAAATATGAACTATACAAAAATGTTAGATATAAATGCTAGTATAGAAATGTTTCAAAAAGCAAACAACAAGATAGAGACAAAAACAGATAAAGAGGGAAGTGAAGAACATGCTTAAAGAAGGAAAGCTTGAAAAAATAATTGGAATTGTTATTTTAGTAGTCGTAATTATCTTAGTAGTCATTATAAAAGGAATTGTAGATTCAAAATCAGATAAAGGATTAACAACAATCTATGGAGCAGTAGGTGGAGGAAAAGAAGACTTTATTGCTGATGAAGAGTTTAATAAAATATTAAAAGATAAATATCGTATTAAGTTCGTAGCAGATAGTTGGGGAAATGGTAGTACAATTTCAAAACCATTAGTAAGAGAAACCGTTCATTATGGAAATACATCAGTACCAGAAAGTGAACTATCTATTACGAATGAAAGATGTTCAAAATATGATTTATTATTTACCAGTGATGAGCGTTACCTAACTTATTATCGTGGAGTACCAAAAGGGGAAGAAGCAGAACGCTATCGTGTATTAAAAGGATCTCTAACTTTAAATACTCCAATTGTTTTCTATAGTTGGGATACCGTAGTAGATGCCTTAATAAAAGAAGGTATTGTAACAAAAGAAGGAGATATTTACTATATTACAGATTTTAATAAATTAATTGATGATATCCTAGCAGATAAATCATGGAAAGATATTGGTCTAACAGATTTATTTGGAAATATGAATATAGCATCTGTTGACCCTGTATCATCCTCTCCAGGAGCAACTTACTATGGATTATTATTGACAATATTAACCAATGGAAATGAAAGTAAAGAAGCAATGGAAAAAGCATTACCAAAATTAAAACAACTATATGATAAATCTGGATATATGGGAGTAACTCCTGCAGACTTATTTGAAAAGTTTATGAAAATTGGACAAGGTACTTATCCATTAATCGTAGACTATGAAAAGAGTTTAATGGAATTCAGGAATAGAGACAAAGATGGATATAATAATGTAAAAGACCACTTAAGAATTCTTTATTCCAAACCAACTGTAACTAATTCACACTGTATCGCAACATTTACAGAAAACGGAAACAAGTTCTTAAAAGCATTTGATGATAAAGATATTCAAGAATTAGCTTGGAAAAACTATGGATTCCGTGTAGAAGGATCTGGTGGAGTAAGTGATGTATCTGTAGTAGATATGCCAGGTATTCCATCAAAAATAACCAGTGGAGCCAAAGGTTTAGGAATGGATACCTATAATAGATTAATAGAATATTTAGAAAAAGGAGTGTAAGAAATGGGATTTATTAAAGCTATTCAAACTGCTACTACAGGACAGTTAGCAGATTCATACCGTGAGGTCATTAAATTTGAAAATAAGGATAAAAATTTACTAATAAAAAAAGTAACAACACCAAATGGAGTTATTACTAACGAATCAAGATTATTTGTAGAACCAGGTCAATGTGCTATTTATACAGATAATGGAGCAATCAAAGATATTATTACAGAGCCAGGAATGTATTTTATGGATACATCCGCTCCATCATTATTTCAAGTAAATATCTTTGAAGGAATAGGATCAACGTTTTTAGAGTCAATGAAGCGTATTGCTTATGAGGGACAAACAATCACAACTCAATCAGTATACTTCATCTCTCTAGCGGAGTTAACCAATATACCATATGAAACAAAAACAAACATCCTATATAAAGATCCAGAATGGGGTCCAATGGATATTAAATTATCAGGTTCTTATGGAATTAAAGTAACGAATCCAATGAATTTACTAACAAATGTAAATAGTAATGCAGATGAATATTATTTTGAAGATTTAGGTACTCAAATAGATGATTATATCAATAAAGAGTTAATGGAAAAAATGAATGGATTCAACGTTTCATTTGATTCTATCGCAAGTAAAATGGCTGATGCTTCAGAAGCAATCTTAGAAGAAATTAATAAAGATACAGAAAGCTTAGGAATTTCTTTAACAAGAGTCGTGATTGGAGAAATCACAGTACCAGAAGAAATTAAGAAAGCAATGTACGAAAGAACTGGTATCAAGATGAAAGCGACAAGTGTTGACTCTGAACAAGCAGATATCTATACAAAACTAAATACTGCCGAAGCAATGAAAGATATGGCAAACAATCAAGGAAATGCAGGAACTACCATTATGGGTATGAATATGGGTAACACACTAGCTGGAATGGTTAATAATAATATCAATCAAGCTCAAGCAGAAAAACCAAATGAAGAACCAGTACAAAATGAAACCAATGAATAAAAGACGTTAAGTCTTTTTTCATTGCAAGAAACATAATGATTTGTGCTATACTTATAATAGGTGATACCATGAATGAGAATATAATTTTAGAAAGAGAAAAACCATATATTGATAAAATCTGTAATGAATATCAATATGATAGTAATATCAAACACTTATTATATTTAATGATACCGGCATTTATTATAAAATATGGTACAAGTAAAGAAAAATTAGTATTAAATACATTTCGTGAAATAAAAATAATAAGTAGTAATAAAAAAAGTAAAATGGTAAGAGCATACTTCTCTAGTGTACCAAAAAAACAAGGAGCAGATTATATTACTAGAAAGTATATGGTTATCTATAATTATCAACAAATAGGTTTAATTGATTTATTAGATAACTTAGTACATGAATTTAATCATGCAATTAATTCCTATATTAGTGAGATTAAAGTAACAAGTAGTTATGTTTATCTAAGAACAGGTCTAACTTACAAAGTATATCATAAAGATACATTAGACTTTATAAAAAAAGATAATTCTTATATATTAGAAGAAATTATTAATACAAAACAAACATCAGATATTATTAATATTATGAAAAATTTTCATCCTACGGATTCTTCCTTACAAAATACAATATATGCAATTAACGCAGAGACAAATCATCAATATAGTTCAGACTCTTATTACCTACAAAGCTATATTTGTAAAGAAATATTAAATAATAGAACCTTTATTTCTACCTTAGAGAATTTAAGAATTAATGGAGAGATATATGATATTAAAAACTGGTTTGATAATATTATGGGAAAAAAAGGAAAATATAATGAATTAGTTGATAAATTAAAAGAAGTATATGATTTAGAAGTAGAATATGTTTCAAAGAAAATATTTAAGTCTATTACTAGAAATAAAATAAGAGATACTTCAAGAGAAATCATGCGCCTGATAGAACAATTTAATCAAAATGTTAATTTTCGATAAAGAAGAAATTCTATCAAAAGGTAGTTGACGGAATCTCTTTTTTTTTATATATTATACCCTATAGGGGGAAAAGAAATATGAGCAATAAATATGTCGCAACAATTATGGATCGCCATTACATTGGAGAAAATGCCTTTGTATTTAATTGTAATCATGCTGTAATAGGGGACTTTGATGAAGAAACAGGAATATTCAAAGATCGTAATGGAAATGAATATGCACCAATGACAAGCCCAAAATTAATGGAAAGTGAAATACCATATGCTTTTTCAAATATTATTCGTCTAGACGATATCCAAGAAGAAATAGGTGGAGGATTATCTCTTACAGATTCCATTAGTGAATATGAATATGAATGTAGGAAAAGAATATTTTTTGTAAGAAAGACAAAAGAAGATAATATTTTCTGTATTCATTTTAATATGGATGAAATTGAAGGACAAGTAAAAGCAGCACAAGTAGATGAAGAAGAGGAAATGGACGATGAAGATGGAATTGATCCAGCTTTAAAACAACTAATTATAGATGTTATTAATGGAAAGTATTCAATAAATGAATTAAAACAGATAAGAGACCAATTGAAAGATAGTTATGATGATTTTGAATGGGCCATTGATACAGTTGAATTACAAATAGAAGCATCAGAAAATGGAACATCATTAATTGATTTACCACCAGATCCAGAAGGCTTAGAAGAATATGAAGAAAAAAGTAGTACCAAAGATAGAACTTCTGAAATTTTTGATGAAATCTTTCAAGAAGAAAGAATTGATATAGAAAAGTTATTTCACCAAGTAACTCAAACCTTAATTGCTCAAGATGAACCAGCAAGACGAGTAATTGCAGAAATTGCTAGAAAAGAATTAGATGAAAGAAAGAAAAAAGAAGGAATTCTTTTAACGGGATCAACAGGTGTTGGTAAAACAGAATTAATGAGATTAATTGCCAAGTATTTAAATAAACCATTCTTTAAAGTAGATTCTACTCAATTAACAACCCCAGGATATACCGGAAAAGACATAGAAGAAGTATTATGGGATTTATATATAGCTTGTGGTAGAGATAAAAGCAAAGTAGAAAATGCTATTATTTTCTTTGACGAAATCGATAAAAAAGGTTCTAGTAGAAAAGATGATCATAGTGGACAAGGAGTATTAAATCTACTATTACCGTTTATTGAAGGAGCAACCTATGATGCATGTGAAGATATGAGAAATGCCAAAGAAAAAGTAAAAATAGATACCAGTAACATGATTGTCATTTTAGGAGGAGCATACACTGATGTTTATAAAAATTTAATAGAAAAAAATATCGGTTTTAATAACCAAGTATCATCAAAACCAATTTATAGACAAGCTACAACCAAAGACTTTATCGAAAAAGGAATGATGACCGATGAATTCATGGGAAGAGTAACCGTTATTAAATTAAATGATTTAGATGTAGATGCTATTAAAAGAGTAATGTTAGAATCAGATGAATCAGCTATGAAAGTACAGGAAGCAATCTTTAAAAAATTAGGAGTAAAACTAACCTTTACTGATTCTTATACAACAGAGATTGCAAAGAATGCTTATGAAAAAAATACAGGAGCAAGAGGCTTAAATGGAATTATTGATGAAACTACATGGAAAGCTTTTGATGAAGTATATACCCATCACGGAGCTTACGAGGAAGTAATTTTAGATGATGAAACAGTGAAAGATCCAAGTAGTTTTCAATTAGTTAAAAAGAAAGGACATTAATGTGAATGTCCTTTTTGATGCTCTTGCGCCATTGTTTTTTTAAGTTCTTTAAAGTCTTTTTTAGATATTTCCATGAAAGGATGAGCTTCTTCTGAATTAAAATAGACACAAGAAGAAATAGATGCAATCAAATGAAGTAAATTCTGTTGTTCTTCAGAAGAATATTTTGGATTAGTAAGATAATCAAGAATCAATTCTTCTTTTTTTCCTACAATATGATTCATATAGTCAATTGCTTCTTCTTCAGTAGGAAGTAACATATCATATTCCATATTAATAAGATTACCAAAAGATGGATAATACAATGAACTTTCTCGAATAATTTCT
>AUXO014233491.1_pt1 | contig 10470 bp, 12 predicted proteins | sample 768731 | NCBI WGS metagenome assembly AUXO01 (sample SAMN02715735, study PRJNA202380) | gut metagenome | biome: sheep rumen | host: Ovis aries | place: New Zealand: Palmerston North | reverse complement strand
AAGAGCCAGCATAAATGCCACTGCTATACCATCATCGCCACCAAGAGTTGTCCCCTCAGCACTAAGCATACCATCTTCTAAAACAAGCTTCAGGCCATCCTTCTCAAAGTCTATATCACAGCCTTCCTCTTTTTCACAGACCATATCAAGGTGTCCCTGGATGATTACGGATTCCTTATCTTCTCCACCACATTGACCAGCTTTATATACAATCACGTTGTTATTATCATCCTGATAGTAAATAAGTCCTAAATCCTCGGCCACACTGACCACATAATCACTTATAGCCTTCGTATTATATGATCCATGAGGTATAGAAGCTATCTGTTCAAAATAGTAAAACACCCTTTTAGGTTCAATATCTAACATTTTCTTCTGCCTTTCTTTTTTTCATCAAACTAAAACAGCACTGTTCATATTCTATCACTAAAACATGAACAGTGCTATATCTTACCAATATTTTTCTAATTAAATGGTACTATTAGCCTTCCTCTATAGCGCTAACAGGACAGTTAGCTGCACAAGCTCCACAAGAGATGCATGAATCTGCATTGATTTCATACTTTCCATCTCCAGCTGAGATAGCTCCAACAGGGCAGTTACCCTCACATGTACCACATGAAATACAAGAATCACCTATTACAAATGCCATGATATTAACCTCCTTATTAGTCAAAATAATAACAATTTTTTTGCTGAATGCAGTATACTACATAGCTGTATGGTTAGCCAACACAAACTTTTATTATCAAATTGACCTCATTTTATAATGATTTTACTTAGGTTAAAATCTAGCCAAGAGTTACACTTACGGCATAAACCTCTCTCTTCGGAATATTCCTTTCTTCAGATACTTTCTTTACAGCTTCCTTCTTACTCATTCCTTCGTCTATATATTTTCTTAAATGCTCCTCTATGCTGATATCTTCCCAGACCGCCTGCTTCTCTTCTTCAATCTCCTGCCTGGACCTTCCTGCTACTATCAGAACATATTCCCCCCGCGGGGCATTATCTGCATCAGAATACATTTCCAATGCTTCTTTAAATGTAGTTTTCTTAAAAAACTCATGCTTTTTAGTAAGCTCTTTGCAGATAGTCAGACTTCTCTCCCCGCCTAAAATCAGGCTAAGCTCGCTTAACGTCTTGATAAGTCTATGCGGAGCCTCATAGATGATCATTGTTCTAACCTCTGTCTCTATTCTTTTTAAAGCTTCCTGCTTTTCCTTCTTATCCTTAGGTATAAAGCCTTCAAATACAAATCTTGCCGTAGACTGTCCAGATGCAATAAGTGCATTAATTCCTGCTACTGCACCGGGTACCGGAATTACTTCTATCCCTCTGTCAACACACATCTGAACCAGCACTTCACCCGGATCCGATATGCCAGGTGTACCGGCATCCGTTATCAGTGCTATATTGGTTCCCTGCTCCAGTTTATCTATAAGAACCTCTGCCTTATCGAACCTGTTGAATTCATGATAGCTGGTCATAGGCTTTTTTATCTCAAAATGATTCAAAAGCTTTATACTGTTTCTGGTATCTTCTGCCGCTATCAGGTCTGCTTCCTTCAAGACTCTGATTGCCCGAAATGTCATATCTTCCAGATTACCTATAGGTGTTGCCACCAGATATAAGATACCTGCCATACCTTTTCCTTTCCGCTTTATCATACCTTCCTACAAATCTGTCCATCAGGTATTACTTTTTCCCATATATACTTAACAATTCATCTGTGTATGAACCATCAGAATTATATACAATAAGAGACGGGAGCGTCTTAAGCTCACTTCCTGCCTCCTTGATTCCCTCTATAAGAACCATATTAGGTTCTTTATCTATATAGGGCTGCACCAGTCGCATACGTTTAGGTTCCAGTCTGTATTTTCTCATTAGCTCCATTATCTCCGGAAGTCTTGACGGTCTGTGAACCATAGTAAATGTGCCTCTGGTTTTAAGCAGATACGAAGCCTGACTAATAACATCTTCCAGACTTAAAAACGCTTCATGCCTCGATATATATCTGGTGTCGCTTGGATTCTTTATACCCGAATTCTCCTTCATATAAGGAGGATTAGAAGTAACAGCGCCAAATGAAGCCGGTTCATATAGCTCCCTGATTCTTCTTACATCTGCAGCAACTATCCTGCATCTGCCCTCTTCCAGACGGGATGATATCAGGCGTTTCTTATCATCCGGCTGCAGCTTATCATCCATCAGCTTACCTGACGACACCGGATCTTCTATATGATTTAGAATAGTACTACGTACTGCCATTTCAGCGATACTTTCCTGCAATTCTATACCGGTCCAGCTTCTACCTTTACTCTTTGCAGCTAGAAGAAGCGGTATAATTCCAGTTCCTGTTCCAAGGTCTATCACATCAGCTCCCTTTTTAATAGAAGCAAAATTCGACAGTAATACGCTATCCATTCCAAAACAGAAGTAAAAAGGGTTCTGTATTATACGGAACCCATTTACCTCTAAGTCATCTATTCTTTCATTTTCTCTGAGGAGCTCTGAATCTGACATATTAAACTAACACTCCTTTAATCAAAGCTGCTTCCTGACTCTTTTCTTTCAAGAGCTTCAAGCTCTTCAAGTTCTTTATCATTTACATCTTTCTTATCGAACTTTTTCTGTTTCTTCGGCTTAAACTTAAGCTCTTCTACCTTAAACTCTGCAGCATCCTTGTTGCCTTCTTCATCAGTTATGATTACTCTTACAGTCTGACGCATAACATTTACACTGGCAACCTGACCTTCTACACCTTCAGCAGTCTTAACTGTATCTCCGACAGAAGGCATCTTGCTGTTCAGGTACTCATACGAATCCTGCTCATACTTAAGGCAGCACATAAGTCTTCCACATACTCCCGATATTTTTGTCGGATTAAGGGACAGGCTCTGCTCCTTCGCCATTTTGATAGAAACCGGAATGAATTCTGAGAGATACTTGTTGCAGCAAAGCTCTCTACCACACATTCCTATTCCACCGGATATTTTAGCTTCATCTCTAACACCTATCTGTCTCAGCTCTATTCTTGTTCTGAAAACCGAAGCAAGATCTCTGACAAGCTCTCTAAAATCAACTCTTCCGTCTGCAGTGAAGTAGAAAAGGACTTTACTGTTATCAAATGTATACTCTGCAGCTATAAGCTTCATCTTGAGTCCATGCTCTTGAATCTTCTTCAGACAGCTCTCATATGCCTGCTTAGACTTAACTTTGTTATCTTCATATTTCTTTTTATCAGCATCATTCGCTATTCTGATGATTGGCTTCAGACCTGAGATTCTCTTTGTATCATCTATCTGTCTTCTTCCCAGAACACATTTTCCATACTCAACACCACGTGCTGTTTCAACTATTACATCATCGCCAGCCTGAACATGAAAATCCATCGGATCAAAATAATAAATCTTGCCATTAGGCCTGAATCTGATGCCTATAACTTCCTTCATATATACTGTAACTCCTTGTTGTAATTAATTCTCACCACATGAGAAATAACACTTTAATATTTTACTTCTGCTTTAATGTAAGGATCAGAAGGCGCATAATGTCCTCCATCTTAGCATTGGCATTTATTCTTTCCTTAGCAGAAATTATAGCCTTCTGTTTGCTTTCCAACTCATTAAATGACAGATAATTAGACTGTTCTCTGATAGTCAGATACTGTTCCTTAAAGAGTATCTTGTCCGGACTTCCGGTAACCTTCAGCACAAGAATATCTCTGTACCACATCATCATAAGATCCAGGTAATCATTAATATTCAGCTTGAAACCTGTGGACTGCTTTATGGTATCAGCTATCTCTTCCATATCCATCTCAAATATATTTGTTTCAAGATATATGACTGATCTGATAAGCTGTTCATACTCTTCATTCGTAGCTAACAGTATAGCCTTGCCAAGATTACCTCCGGAATACTCTATAGCAAATGTAGCTCTCTTCTCATCGATGCCATAGTTTGATATCAGAAAATCATGTATATCCTTTTCCTTAACAGGCTTAGTGGTATAAGTTATACATCTGGATCTGATAGTCTGAAGCAGCTTCTCTTCATCTGAAGTAATTATTATAACTATTCCATATTCAGGTGGTTCTTCTATAGTCTTCAGAAGAGCATTCTGCGCTTCCTCGGTCATCTTCTCAGCATCCTTAATAATATATATCTTATATCTGCTGCTGTATGGCTTTATCTGCATAGAACTAACTATCTGCTCTCTTATCTCATCTACTGATATAGTTCCTATCTTCTCATGTGTCAGATATATGATGTCAGGATGATTGCCGCTTTCTGCCTGTTTACAGGACTTACATGTATCACAGGACTCAGAACTGTCAGACTCACATTGAAGTGCCTTTGCAAAACAATAAGCAAGTGTTGATCTTCCACTGCCTCCTTCTCCTGCAAATATATAGGCATGTCCAACTCTGTCAGTCTCTATGCTGCTCCTAAGTCGACTAATTATATCTTCATGTCCTATTATCTTATTAAAATCCATGTCGGCCTCCTTTCCTGAGCATAAACTATTCGTACAACGCTTTGTAAATAACTAGGTCAAAAACGATGTACTAGATAGTATATCACTAACCTCATTTATAATCAAATTGCTTATATCCTGTATCGGTTGCGTAGCATCTACTACTTTTATTCTATCTGGAAATCTATCTGCCATGTCGCGATATCCCTGTGCTACTTTCATATGAAACTCTATGCCTTCCATCTCCATTCGGTCGAGTTCCTTCTGCCCTTTCTTTCTCTTAATGCCTTCCTCTGCCGGCAGGTCAAGAAGAAATGTAACATCAGGCATATACTTACCTATAGCATTCTTATTTACTTCATAAACCTTTTCTACACCAAGTCCTCTTGCTATCCCCTGATATACCAGTGAAGAATCAACAAATCTATCACTGATTACAGCCTGTCCCTTCTCCAGTGCAGGTCCTACAACCTCATGTATCAGCTGAGCTCGTGCGCTTGCATAAAGAAGCATCTCTGTAACAGGAGACATTTCTGTAAAATCCTTATTCAGGATTATCTCTCTGATTGCTTCACTGATAGCGGTACCACCCGGTTCCCGGGTAATGAGAACATTAAATCCTTCTTTTTCAAGATACTGCTTCAGAAGCTCTATCTGTGTTGATTTACCTGAACCATCAGGTCCTTCCATCGTAATAAATATTCCTTGTGACATGATTTCCCCCACCTGTTAATTCTCTGTTAAATCTCGGTCAATTCTCCATTCATATAATCTATTACTTCCTGCTTAATATCTTCATCTTCTATTATAGCAGGCTGCCAGTTGTTATACTCACCAGTATATACATAACAAGGGATTATATTTTCTTCTCTATTAACCAGTTCAACCTTATCACCGTTTTTATGAAGCTTAAGTGTATAACCATAGATAATAGTCCTGTTAGGCTCCGGTGCAGTGTTTCCACCAAAACAGAAGTTACCAAGCGAATAAACTATATCCGCTCCATTATACTTTTCTCTTCTCTGAATAACATGCGGATGAGAACCGAGCACCAGATCTGCACCGTTATCTATCATAAGATGACATGCATCAACCTTCCATTCTTCTACTTCAAACACATGTTCTGTACCACCATGGAAGAATATAATCTGAAAATCTGAATTCTCTTTAGCTATTTCCAGCCATGGAAGTATTCTTTCTGCCTCATCATAATCATAATAGGATACACATACCACGCCTATCTTATAGCCGCCCTTTTCATAATATATAATCTTATCTCTGAAGCCCCAGTCAACGCCGGCAGCATCAAGCGCCTTCTTAGTATCCTCAAAATCTTCTTCTCCATAATCCTCTGTGTGATTATTATTTATCGTAACTGCTTCTATAGAATTATCAGAAAAAACCTTTGCAAAACGCGTAGGAGCTTTGAACCAGTATGCTATCTCATCTCCTTTATCACGTGGAGGAACATCACTATCCGAGAAAACATTCTCACAATTAGCAACTGTGAAATCATCAGCTTCAAATACACTTCTCACTCCATCAAAGAAATAAGACGTAGGATAATTCTGTTCATACCAGAGAAGTGTTCCTTCACTTGCATCCTGCAGGTCTGTTGCCATACAGCAATCCCCCACAAAATTCATTCTGATTTCAAAGTCATCTGAAACAGCATCTGATGCAGACGCATCATCAATCATCTCGATTTTAGGAGCAGCTGATGTAGTTTCCTCTGTACTTACAAGCTCTGCATCAGTTACATTTTCTGTCTTCGACTTTATTTTTTCTGTTTTATTTGAAGCCTTTTTCGCCAAAACTACTATCGTTCCTATAACAGCAACAAGAAGCACAGCGACTATCATAATCAACTGTTTCATCTTACGTATCTGCTTCTCTCTCGCTTCCTTCTTCTCGCGATTCCGGCGATTAAGCTCTTTTATTATTTCCTCTCTTGACAGATCATCCATGCCTATACCCTATATTCCTTTTTCTACATTACACCCTTCTTATCAAATTAACGTTCTAACTTCCGCCTAATCTACTCTTGTTACATATGCCCCTGAACCAGCCCAGTCGGGACGTCCATTATGACCACTAAGAGACTCCGGACAATCAAAATAATCGTCCACATTTTTCATTGCCCATGACCAGTTTGGATCATAATAAGTATCACCTATCTTAGCCCATCCATGACCACCTGATGACACAGCATAAACCTTCTTTGCTCCAACTGCTGTAGCCATGTATGCGAATCCACAGCCTCCACAGTAACAATCTCCATATCCCTTGAATATAGCATACTGCGCATAGTATTTTGCCCAGTCATCCAGATCTGATCTGAAACCAGTCAGATTCCGCCAATCAGTATTATTTCGAATATATAAGAATACCGCTTTATTCTTTTCCCTCTGGCTCATCTTGAAGTTAGTAACTGAAAATGCCAGAGAATTAGCTCTTGCCAGAAGACGTGCTTTATCCTTATTTGACACAGCTCTTCCTTTAGAATCAAGCTTTATTCCATTAATTGTTTTATTCTTTATCATATAGCCTTTTTTCTTAGCAGCTATATTGAAATAATAATAGTATTTTCCTGCCTTTATCCAGCCAACATGCTGTTTTCCTTTTTTATCAAAGAAGTAATACTTATTATTTATCTTCTTGATACTGCTTTTAACCATTTTGCCCTTGTCATCATAGTAGTACACGCGGCCCTTCTTGCTCATATACCAACCCTTTTTGACCTTTTGGGACTTTTTGGATTTTGAGCTTTTGGAACTCTTTGTTTTAGAACTTCTGGCTTGAACTGTAGAACAATTGTTCCCAGAAATACTTACATTCCCTATGCATGATATAGACATAAATAAAACTAAAACTGCTGCAATAATTCTAATTCTTTTCATAATACGATCACTCCAACAATCTATATAGTTTTGTATATCTTTAATTTAGCAGTCCATCATCTAAGCATTCTTTATCTTTCTTTTTCTTCTTTTTGGATTCTTCTTTCGATGAACTGTCATCTGAAGATGATTCAGCTTCTTCAGCGGCTGCAGTAGCGGCTGCAGCCTCGGCTTCTCTTGCCGCTTCTACTGCCTGATCTGCTTCTTCCTTACTTTCTGTTACACAGCTCTTAAGTACATATCCCTCTTTACCATCAAATGTTACTTTTATATAATCCCCAGACTCTTCATATGCCTGAACCATACTTCCTATAGCAACTACGCCCAAATCCTCTGACTCTTTGGAAGCTTCCTTACGCAGGGTTAAGTCAACTGTAGTATACATAGTAACTGCTTTTACTTCTTCAGTTGTCACTTCCTTTTCTTCTTTCTTTTCGGTTGTTGCTTCCTCTGATATAGCCTCAGAAGTTGCTTCACTAGTTTCCTCACTAGCAGTACTTTCCTGCTTCTGTGTATCAGCTTCCGTGACTGCTGCCACCTCTGTTGTCTCAGTATTATCCTGTGAGACAGTTCCTCCACATCCTGACAGACCCATTCCTGCTGCTAACACCGATACAAGAATCAGACTTTTATACTTACTGTTTTTCATTAGTTTCACCTGCTTTATTATTTTTTAATCTCTTTCTTCTTTTTAGTAAAATATCTGTAATGCTTCTTAGCTTTATATTTGAATTTCCATCCTGCCTTATGAGTTTTTTCAAAATTTGGATCAAATACATATTTCTTCTTTCCCATTTTGATAGTTACCCATGAATGTGCACCAAATTTAGCCGGCTTACCATTTTTAAGTGCCTGTGGCACCAGACCTCTTACAAAGGTTGCATCATAACCAAGTACCTCAGCCATAAGTGTAAATGTAGCCGCCTGAACGTTACAGTCACCCTTCGATTTAACAAAACCATATTTGCCATAATACTGTAATGCTTTTTTATCCTTTTTTATTTTCTTGGTCAGATTTACATACTTAATCTTTGAAGACCATTTAAATGCCTTTTTAAGACATTTTTCTACCTGCTTTGCATCAGTTGAATCCTTAGGGACAGCCTTTAGTTTAATAAGACGCTTAGCTGCAAGAGCCTTCTCGTCCTTCCACTGAGTTACATTTCCCTCTTTATCTATTTTGTAGTAACCAGTCTTACCATCTACTTTAATCTCAATGGCACATTTATCTGTTACAAGTTCACCCTTGTCATCATAATAATGAATTTTACCATCCTCTTCTGTAAGGCCTGGCTCTGCTGCAATTACAGAATTTGTTGGGATAAATAATTGTCCAAGCACAGCGCATACAAATAATAATCGTATAAGCTTTTTCATGTTGTGAACCTCCTCCTGATTATTCTCTCATGCCTTAATCCTATCTAATCCAGGTCTATAGGACCTGCTCCATCCATATAGTATACTCCTGTCTTTGTATTCTTAGTCAGTGAGATAACTATATTCTTATAAGTAAGTGTATATCCCTTATAACTCTTCAGCTGCTTACTTGTAATTCCAGCACCATCCTCTATATCAAATGGATTGCATGAATTAGTTTTCTTAGTCTTCTTTGGCTTTCCAAATACCTTCTTCAGATTCTTGAGAAGCTTTTTAGAAGTTTTTCCACGCTTAACAGCCTTCTGGTATTTCTTGGAAGTTTTCTTATTATATACACCTGTCTTTTTATTAAAATATACAAGCTTTGTTTCGGTTGACCAGAGACCCTTTGCCATATGACCATTTTCATCAAAGCCATACTTCTTTCCCTTTATAGTTTTTAGTACAACTTTGGTTGATCTCATTCCGGCAAAGCTCTCAGCCTTATATGCCTTACCATTTTTACCAAAATAGTATTTGAACTTACCATTTTCGTCAGTCACTGTCTTCCAGCTATTTAATATAGCCTTACCATTTTCTACATAATAGAGTTCAAATGTATCATCATCCTCTATCCTCTTGAGTCCTGTAAAGTTCTCCTGAAAAACACCATCTTCATAGAGAAGATACTCACTGCCTTCCTTAACTATTCCATTCGATGCAGCCTGAACCTGACCGGCAATGCTTCCTTCAAGTATATAACCAACAGCAAGTAATATAATTAGAATTTTAGCTTTTAAACTCTGTTTCATAAGACCCTCCAATATCAAATCATTATCCTTTTAATCTGCTTATCATGTTCCATAAACTTTCTGCCGAATTAAAATTCTCTGGTATTATCTCAGCAGGAGTTATTCTGATATCAAAACTCTCGCTGATCTCACTAACTATAGATAAGATATCAAATGATGATAATATCTTATTATCTACCAGCCCTTTCTCATTCTCAAAATCCACATCTGGACATATATCCTCCAGAATCTCCATTAATTCTTCCATAGCCCTCTCCTTTTCAAATATATTTATAAATTTAAATTATTAACCTATTTACATTCCAGCGACTGCTTCAGCTGTTTTCTGTCCAGCTTTCCATTTTTAGTTATAGGAAGCTCCGACATCTGGCGAAATACATTTGGTATCATAAAATCCTGAAGATATTTCTTTGCTTCTATTATAATTTCCTTTTTACTTATATCGCCCTGATAGAAGCATACTATTTTATTCTTTCTTTCGTCAAATACACAGCAGCTTCTTACGACTGCTCCAATCCTGTCCAGAGCATTTTCTATCTCTCCAAGTTCTATCCTGTGTCCCATATGTTTTATCTGGGTATCCTTACGTGACAGAAAGCATAGATTACCATCTTCGTCATAGACTGCTATATCTCCTGTACGATATACAATCTCTTTCCATGAATCATTCAAAGGATTTTGAACAAATACCTTGTCAGTCTGTTCCCGGTTATTATAATATCCGAGAGCCAGTGTAGTTCCACTGACACATATCTCTCCTTCGACTCCGGGAGTTGTTATCTCCCTATCCTCCTCATCAAGAAGAAATACCTTTTCATTTGAAAATGCTCTTCCAATAGGAATCCTGTCTCCTGAAGAAAACTCCTTCTCTATCTCATAAAATGTACAGTTACATGTTATTTCTGTAGGTCCATACA
>AUXO013799207.1_pt1 | contig 10470 bp, 6 predicted proteins | sample 768731 | NCBI WGS metagenome assembly AUXO01 (sample SAMN02715735, study PRJNA202380) | gut metagenome | biome: sheep rumen | host: Ovis aries | place: New Zealand: Palmerston North | reverse complement strand
ACAAATCAATCCGTTCTTATATAGGGGTTACTATTATGATAAGGAAAGTTCCCTCTTTTATCTTTTAAGCAAATATTATGATCCTAGATTTAAACACTGGCATTATTATTTTTGCTTACTGGCAGTTTTACTTGGAAAGGACGAAGAAAATGACGGACTATAAAAGTGATGAAAGAAATCTATTGCAAACATTCGTACAAGCCTGTGTCATTGAGGAAAGGCGACAAAGAGTAGCTTTTGAGTTTTCAAATCCTAAGAAATATGCTGTTGCTATTTCCAGGTTTGCTCATGATACTGAATCACTTTGCAAAACAAAAGCATTGGTTTCCATTACGGATAGTGAGCACATACCAACTGAATATATGAATGGAACTCTCCAAGTTTTTGATTATTATCAAAAAGGAATCACGATTGCACCAACGGAAGCAAGAAAGATGATGTCAGATTCCTATGGACCAATCATCATCTTATCCACGCAAGGTCGCGCCATGATTAAGGCAGAAGATAATAAAATTTTCCTATTTAAATTTTAATGTTTTCTTGGAGACTGCTGATATTTATTGATTTTTCAGCGGGATAAAATATAGGTCATATTGTATCTATTTTCTTAAGTCTCCTACTGATTTATCTGATTATTCAGAAAATGTTTATAATTATGAAGACTTGTCAGATGGTAAACGCATTGATTATTAGTTGAGTGATAAATTAGCTTCCGTTAAAGGACAAATTTAAATAAATGATACATGGAGATATTCTTCTAAACAGATGAGAAAATTTCTTTCAAAATTGAAAAAAAAGGATATCCAATCAATATAGAAAGAGTTATGAGTGAATGGGTTTGGCATATAATTGCATATAGCCTTCTTCCTTATGAATCAGCTAAAGATGCTGACATTTACTTTGATTCAGATGATGAAGGACACGATTGGAAATCTTGGCATGAGACAGTCCATGTCGAGGAAGGGAAACTGCCTGGACAATGCGGTCATGGAGAATTTCTTTGGGAAGCTGAAGGTCGAGATGTTCTACGGAGAGGAACACACGTTCCATTGCTATGAGGAGTTCAGGAAAAGCCTGGAAGAGTATATAAACTGGTACTACAGCGACCTCATCAAAGGGTACCTTCATTGGAATTCACCTTATCGGGTTCTTTCCAATTACGTTACTCTTTGATATCATATGATAAAGTTAGTCTAACATCAGGGGGTACAAATCAAAACATATGAAAAACATTAAAGACAAAAAGGTCATTCAATTTCCTAGAACACAACTTCTTTCTGATGCCCCCATTTGTATCGACAACTTTCTTCATATCTATCCCCTTCTTGATTTCGTAACTGAGGCTGAAGAAGAAAGTGTCCTTTTTGGTAACGATTCGTCGGGAAACCATTCTGTTGAAATATGGTTTGACATGGAAGGTTATCTCTCCGCCATCGATAAGACTATAGATGACATCTCTTCCCTTATTCTTGAACTTGACCTCTCGCTTTCTAGTATTATTCCCTTTTACGTTTATACTTCTTCTTCACGGTATATCGCTTGTGAAAGTGATATGGTAGGAGACTCTCTTTTCATCGATATCCTTGACATTTATTCCCAGACAGGAGACTTCCATTTACTCATGATACCTACTGGTAACGAGACACCTGCGGAAATATCTATTTGTGATTTTTTCTTCCATGGGGACACCTATCAAAATAACACCGTGGATTCCATTGAAGTGACAAAGGCTCCTACTAGAATATGCTATTTGCCTGGGGAGACGTTCTCCTCTCAGGGAATGGAGGTATCTTGTATCCATTCCTCTTTAGGAAGTATGAGGACCAAGGATTTTCTTGTATCAGGAAACTCGCCTCTTTCTATTGTTGATACTTCTGTTACCATCACCTGTCAACAACACGAAATAAGTTTTCCTATATCCGTTTCCGATCTTCACTCGGATTCCCCTTCTCCTTTCCTTGATTCTTATCCCACTGTCAAGCTTTCGGATGGCGAAATCTTTTTTTCTCTTCATGATATCTCTATGGGGGAAAATTCCTATCTTGTGGATGTGTTTCATTCCTATAGGGAGAAAATGCCATTCGCTGTAGAAGCTATGTCAACACCGTGTGGAAGAGGATTTATGCTTTCTCTTGACATGTTCGTAAAGAAAGAAAATTCAGACAGATATCTTTTTGTGAATGAGAAGGGGGAAGTCCATTCATTTGTTCGATTCGGTCAAGGAAGATATTATGACATCCGAAATCCAGAAACTCTTTTATGCGAAGATGTCAATGAAGTTACTATCACATTCAGAGGAGGAAGAATTCTTGTCTTTGACCAAAATGGAAGACTTATAAAAATACGAAGCACTTTGCATCCCAACATTTGTATGAGGATAGATCGGCATCCTACCACAGGAAGAATTGGTCTTGTCTATGACGAAAGAAAGTATGATGGAACCATTAGAGAAGAATGCCTTGTCTTTTTTTATAATAGAAACGGATTTCTTTCTGAAATCAGTCTACTTCAAAATGCAAGAAGTGAATATACAAGTGTTTCCTTTTCCTATGACAATAATGGAAGACTTATCCAAACCTCAGTAAGAAAAAGGATGGAAGAAGAATATATTACCTTTCCTTCAATAGAACTTCTTTATAATCAGGATGGAAGTCTCAGTCAAATTAAAGATGTTACGTCAAAAAGAACAACCATCCTATCCACACAAAATGGAAGTAAAATCATATCCACTGGTTATATGTTAGAGTCTTTCACACAAAAGGACAGACTTGTTATCCATCCATCGGAAGGATGCATAGCCCTCATTGAAAGGTTGAATGGTCTCAAGCTTGTTTATCAATGGGACGATCTTGGGCAAAGCATGGAGACACTTCAGTTAAGAACAGATGGCACTTATTCCCTCACCTCATTGAAAGGGGAGGTGGTTTCTCTTTCCACCGCTCCTGGGAGCGAAAGTTTCAACGGAGAAGCGGTTTATTGTGCACCTACTTTAGGTTTTACTTTCTCCTATGACTTTGCGGAAGGCTCATATCAGCTTTTCACTCTATCCTTTTATATAAAGACGCTGCAAGAAGATAATGGAGGTCTATTCCTTGAAGCCTATTATCCAGAGACAGGACCATTTGCAACACCTATTTATAGTCACAACGAAAGGACTTTCACCCCTGTTCTTTCCCATGCCATAGGAAGATGGCAACGGATAGATGTTCCAATTAGATTTGACACAGGACTTCAGAGAGAAGGGACACCTGAAGTAATCATCATTTTAAGGGATCGAAATGGTGTTAATTATCCTTTCACCTATTCCCGTCCTATAGTGGAGCCCGTTGATTTAGAAGACATTTCCATATTTAGAAACGGGTCCCCCCTTTTGAACAGCACGTCCCTTTATGAAGGAAGTGCATCATTATCCATCACAAGAAACGGGCAAACATCATCTTTTATACCTTTATCCATGAAAGATGTCGCCAACATTATTTTAACAAGAGTTCCTATAGAAAACACCTTCGACATCATCACCCAAAACGGTGAAATAAGAATAGGAGAGGTGTCTTCCTTTTCTTGCAACGGAACTGAACTTTTCTCCCCCGATATCGAAGTTGTATTTGCCAAAAAAAGTAGCAAAGTATCAGAAGGATTCGTCGATAAAGCTATAATCAAGTTTCTGTCAACAGGAATCGCTCAAGAAACGAGGAGTCACATTATTTTGGATGTAGACGGAAACGAAGATGTTGGAACTGTTATCTCTGTTACTCAAATAGACAATTATGGGCGTGTGCTTTTTCAATCAAGCGAGGATTCCTCTCTTTCTTATAGTTACACGGCATCAGGAAACCTTTCTTCCGTTATTCTTCATCATGCTCAAACATCCAGGACGCTGTATCAGGCAAGCTATGATAGCTATGACGAACAAATTGAGGAAGAAAGAGAAAACGGAGTTAACACCTGTTTTGAATTTAGAAACAAGCTTTTATATACAGAAAGTAAAAGAAATTTTACAAAAAGGTATGCATATAACATTCACGATAATATCAGTTCCATTTCCTTCCTTGATGACAACACTCTATTTGGGTTTCATGATATTTCATATACTGACAGGAATATTTCTAATCTTTCAGATGGGGTGATACATCATTCCTTCCTCCACAATTGGGAAGAAGATACTGTCAGGGAATCCATTGGAACGGAGCTAAGACTTGAAACACAGATGACTCCATCCTCCACCAAAAGAACATATCATCGTTCCATTGAAGAAACTGATGTAATAGAAGACATCTTGGATCCAATTTCAAGGTATATTCTTACTAAGAAAATAAACGGAGATACAGTTGTTTCCTACACTTATGAAGATACCAATCATGTGCAATCATGGAGGCTTTCTCAGGTCCACGACACTCTATCAGGAAGAGAAAGTTCTTTTTCTTATGATGTCTATGGCAATTTGATATCCGCGACGGAAGGAAACCTCCATATTTCCATTAACGGAAATATGAAGGAATACGTTTTCACAAATGGCAATTTTGCCAAAGTTCTACTAGAGAATGATGTCTATGGAAGAGCAACCAAAATCACAAACAACCACAGAAGAATAAATCTCGTGGGAGACAATTTCATAGATTCTTCTGCTACTTTTTCTTATTGCTATGACTCTCTTGGTAGAATCTTGGAATATACCACAAGACAGTGTTTTTCTTCAATAGGTCCAGTCAATGTCGAGCATACTACGATATATTCTTATGGAGCAGAACTTCTTCCTACTCAAGTTACTTATGACCAATTCTCTCAAATGAACGAAGAAATCAACTATGACAGTCAACATAGGATTTCTTCCCTAACCAAAAACTCACTATCACACAACTTTTCTTATGATATTGCAGGAAGGCTTATCAGTGAAAGCATACAGGAAGAAACACAACTTTTACATGAAAGATCCTTCACCTATTCGCAGGAAAGGCTTTCCTCAGTAACTACAAACGGAAACACATTTGTCTTTTCTTATGATAACAAGGGAAGACTCTCCTACATTTCAACTGGAAACGACAGTCTTCTTACCATGTCCTATGATCTTTATGGTAACCTGACAAGGAAGAGTATTAGTGAAGAAATTGGAATCGAATACACCTATGAAAGAGGATGTCTTCTTTCTCAAGTGGAACTTTCTATTAACACAGGAAATCCCTTTATCGGAACTCTTATCTCAGGAACGCACACTTTCAGCTATGACCACAGAGGAAGAAGGACAAGAAAGGATAACGTCGAATATTTCTATGATGGAGAGAACCTTCTTGCGGAGAAAAGAGGAGAGGAATATATCTTCTATCTCTATGATGCTCAAGGTGTTTCAGGATTTAGTTATCAAGACAAGATTTATATCTATATCAAAAACATTCTGGGGGATGTAACGGCCATCCTCTGTGGTGATGAAGTGATAGGAACCTATCTTTATGATTCCTATGGAAATATCATTTCCATGACAGATAATGATATAACAAAAATGAACCCTATCAGATATAGGGGTTATTATTATGACAGTGAGACAGGATTATATTATCTGAGAACTAGATATTATGATCCACTGTTGATGAGATTCCTCACTCCAGATGATTCCTCTTATCTTGATATGGAAAATCTATCTGGACTGGACCCTTATGTATATTGTAGGTATGACCCTGTGATGTATAAGGATCCGGATGGGCAAATGCCCTTTTTTGTGGCAATACTCATACTTGGCACTATAGGCGCTGTCACCAGTTTTGCGGCTCAGTCCATAACAGATCTTGCTACAAGCAAGCGGTTTGACTGGGGGAGAAGCGGAATTGCGGCTGCTGCAGGCTTCTTAGGCGGCATGGCGATAGCGATACCAGGGGCAGGAGGCATTATCTCGGCTGCATTAACTTCCGGGTTGAATACAGTGGGGCAAATGGCTTATTCCAATAATGGTTATGTGTCAAGCGACTATTTTGCCGGCTTCTTAATTTCTGCCGTTACGGGAGCTGTTTCTTCCTGGGCATTCGGAAAGTTAACAGCTGGAATACCTTTTTTTGTAGATACAGATTTCTTCCTTTCTAATTATGTAAAATTTGTGACAGATTGGGGTGGGATTCAACTCTCTGGCGCAGTTATAGGCCGTTTCACTGTACAAATTGCTTTATATGGTTTTGCTACAGGTATGGCAGAGAGTTTTTTTGACTTGCCATTCTCTTGGATGGGAGACTGTTTGTTTGATACGGGTAGAAAATGGAAAAGCAGGTTTTCGATCAATCCAATTCTAGGAGGCTAAAATATATGAAGAAAAAGGTCTTTCTTTCTGGGAATTATCAAGCTGTGCTTTCTTATGTGTTTTTGTTATTTCCCTATCTAATATTTTTGGATAATGAATTAAGAGGGGCTTGGTGGGTCTTTATTGCTATAGTTGCCTCATACATGCTCTATGCAATTGTTTTTCACCGGTTCATCAGGGTTATCGTGATAAAGGATGGGAGAATAAAGGCCCTGCCTTCTTTGACGCCAATTGATCAGATTCAATATAATGTCGATGAACCCTTAAGAGATATCATAACCGCAACTTACGCATTTGCTCAAGGCAACTCAAGGGGAGAATCAATCTATTGGGGTTGGGACATCCCCAGCTTAAAACTTGACCTCAAAGGCGGTAGAGAAGAACGTGTCATGTTATGTGGATACACAAAGAAGAGGATTGACTCAATTGAAAAAACGATGAAAGAAGGAAATCCGAATATTGTTTTTAATAACCAATCCAATATACTATTTAAAAAATGAGGACTTGTTTTTTTGTCAGGGCATTTTTTGGGGTAGATGAAAATATTTCCAGATTTTTGTAAAATCTATAACGAGCATAGTTTTTTAGATACCAGTCTAGTAGAAACCTGCTATTCCATCCGTTTCGAAAGTCAAAGGTTTTATATAAATGAAGAAATCAAAACAGTTTAACACATAATTGTTTTAATAACTCATTTTTAATAGGTAAATTCTTCCCATGTTACCTTTCATAATAAATCCGACAAATGACATAGATTCCATCGACACGGATAAGAAAGACCTATATTCCAAGAGATGAAACTAACTTATATCTGATGATAATCTTGGAATATTGTTGTTTCTTAGTCTTATCAATTTAGTGTATAGTTTTTTTCGCATTTATTATGAAAGATAACAACATTATCAAAAACCCCTGATGTTTTCACACCAGGTGTTTTAATGATGGACTCTCTTGATGGCAAAAACGCCTTTGACATTGGTGAGAGCATGGAGGAAGTGAGAGAGCTGTTCTTTCTCTGAAACGAGGATGGTCATAGAGATAGTAGATGTGTTCAAAGAGGGGTTATATTTTGCTTGAATCTTATTCACTTTTGCATCATTAGCAGAAAGTGTATTCATGATATCGACAAGTAATCCAGGGCGATCGTGACCTTCCACCGCCAAGTCAACAGGGTATTCTCCAAGCTTTGTGACATTGGGGTTCCACATGACTTGAATCAGACGGTCTTGCACGCCTTCACGGTTGACATTGGGGCAATCCACACGGTGAACTTTCACGCCTTGTCCGGTGGAGACAAAGCCGATGATATCATCGCCAGGAACAGGAGTACAACAAGCGGCTAAAGAAGTTAAGACGGTGTCACCATTGGCAAGGATGACGGCATCGGAGGTATTCTTTCTCTTGTAGACACGGTTATTGATTTGAGATTGAATCTCTTCATCGGACATCTTACCGCCATAAACGATTTGATCCGAAGCTTCAATCACTTGATAAGGAAGGATGGTCTTTCCGTTGATCATCAAGAAGAGGTCATCGGCATCTTTGACATTGAGTTTGTCAAAGAGTTGACGAGTTAAGACTTTGCTCAAATCGATGTTGATCTTTCTTTCACGGAAGGAATCTAACAAAGTTTGTCTACCCTTTTTGATGTTATCTTCTCTGACATAATCCGCATTCTGGTGAATCAAGTATTTACGGATTTTAGATTTTGCAAAGTTGGTCTTTGCGATATTGAGCCATTCGGAATTGGGGTTAGAGTTCTTATTGGTGATGACTTCCACCACATCGCCAGTCTTTAAAGAAGTCGAGATCGGAACTAAGATACCGTTGACTCTCGCTCCTTGTAAGTGTTCGCCTAAATCAGAGTGAATACGATAAGCAAAATCGATAGGAGTCGCGCCGTTAGGAAGACAGATGACGTTTCCTTTGGGAGTGAAAACATAGACATTGGCATCAAAGATGTCATGAGACAAAGAGTCCATGTAATCGCGAGCATTGCCATCTCCACCTTCTTCTGTCATGGAGACAAAGTCTTTGAACCAGTGCAATTGATTCTCAATTTCCACTTGCTCGACTTTGGGATCGTATTTGGTGCCTTCTTTATAACGCCAGTGGGCAGCGACACCACCTTCTGCGGTTTCATCCATCGCTTGGGTACGAATTTGAATTTCAAAGACGTGACCTTTGTTAGAGACAATGGTGGTGTGAAGGGATTGATACATATTGGGCTTAGGCATAGCGATATAATCTTTAAAACGTCCAGGGACAGGTTTATAGTTTGCGTGGACATAGCCTAAGATTTCATAACAGTTCTGTTCGGTTTCGGTGATGATACGAAGGGCCATCAAATCATAGATCTGATCGAAAGCATAATTCTTGGTATACATCTTTTTGTAGATGGAATAGACGCTTTTGACACGAGCGGAGATAGAGAAAGGAATGTGAGAACGATTCAAAATAGAGATGAGCTGTTGTCTTAATTCACTTAAAGATGCTTTGGCATCTTTTTCTACTTCCGCAATCTTATTTTCAATTTCGGTAAACTTTTCCGGTTCTAAATACCAAAGAGATAATTCTTCTAATTCGGTTTGAATCTTATATAAACCTAAGCGGTGCGCGATAGGTTCATAAACATCGAGAGTCTCTCTAGAGATTCTTATCTGTTTTTCTCTCGGTTGGAACTGAAGAGTTCTCATATTGTGAAGACGGTCAGCCAATTTGACGATGATGGCACGCACGTCTTTTGCCATCGCCACAAAAATCTTTCTGTGGTTTTCGGCAGTGAATTCGACATTCTTATAATCAGAGAGTCGAGTGACTTTGGTCAAAGCTTCCACTAATGTGGCAACTTCGGGTCCAAATTCTTTCTCAATCTCTTCTCTAGTGGTATCGGTATCTTCAATCGTATCGTGAAGGAAACCGGTCATAATCGTCTTAGGACCGACTTGTAAGCCCGCTAAAATATAGGCCACACCGATACAGTGGGAGATATAAGGATCTCCGCTTTTACGGAATTGACCTTCATGTTTTTTCTCAGCAAAAAGATACGCCTTCTCAATGCGCTTTAAATCTTCTTCATCATGAATGTATGTTGAATAGACATCCTTAACATCGTTGAAAGTATATATCTGATTGTTGATCTTCATAGGCTATAAATCTAAAATGGCTTCACAAGGTAAATCGACGTTCTTTGCTCCGTCTAAATCTTTTAAGTTGATCAAGGTTAAACAGGCGACAGGAGTGGCACCAGTCATTTCAATCAAGCCTTTTAAAGCATTGAAAGTTCCACCGGTAGCCATCAAATCATCGATTAAGAGAACTCTCATTCCTTTATCAAAGGAACCAGCAGGCACTTCTAAAGTAGCGGTAGCATATTCTAACTGATAAGTGGTCTTGATGATGACACCAGGAAGTTTACCTCCCTTTCTGGCCATAACAAATCCAATACCCATCTTATAAGCTAAAGCAGCGCCGAATAAGAAAGCGCGGCTTTCAGGACCACAAATGATATCCGGATGATATTTTTCAGCGATAGCAGCCATCTCATCGATGCAAGCTTTGAAGGCTTCAGGATTCTTTAACAAGGGAGAGATATCCTTAAAGGAAATACCTTTTTTCGGAAAGTCTTCGACAACATTGATATATTTCTCGTAGTCCATATGAATTCTCCTTCTTTGAAATACACAATAGTATATCTTATTTGCATTTAGAATGTTACTATTTATGACAAATGTATTTCTATTTTGTTAAAATAGAATTATGGTAAAAATCATCTCAGATATCGGCTATTGCCAAGGGGTACAAAAAGCCATCGATAAACTTCTAAATTGTTCAAAAATGGGAAAGAAAGTCTATCTCACTCATCCCTTGTTGCACAATTTGAAAGAGAATGAAAAGCTCATGGAAGAAAGCCATGCGACTTTTGTCAATAAAGAGCTTACAATTCAGGATGGTTATCTTGTTTTAAGTGCCCATGGTCATCCTTTAGAGGAAGAGGATTTTATTCAAGATAAGTCCTATATTGTCGATGCCACTTGTCCTTTGATTTTAAATCGTTATCAATTGCTCAAAGAAGAAAAAGAAGATACCACCTATCTCTTTGTTGGAAAAGAAAATCATCAAGAAACGTTAGGTTTCCTCTCTCATTTCCCGTTTCTTACTTTTGTCGATTCTCAAAAAGATTTGAAGAC
>AUXO016340390.1_pt1 | contig 10471 bp, 10 predicted proteins | sample 768731 | NCBI WGS metagenome assembly AUXO01 (sample SAMN02715735, study PRJNA202380) | gut metagenome | biome: sheep rumen | host: Ovis aries | place: New Zealand: Palmerston North | reverse complement strand
CTGGCGCTAATGGTGGATGGCTAAACTCATCTTTAGGCAATAATCCAGAAATGGATAGACAAGCTAGAGAACTTTTAAATAGCCACCCCGATATTAAGGTCTCTACTGAAAAAATTATGCAAGCGCAGACGGAATTAAATAAGGCTAATAATGCGTTAGCTCTTAGCCAGTCTGAAATGCAAACAGCCTTAGAAAAAATTCAAAACTCTGAATCTCTTGAAGGTTATGGTTTTGACAAAGGAATGAAAAAACAGCTAGGTGATGCTTATGGTGATTTCACTAAAATGGGATCAGGTAAATCGAAGACTTGGGCAGTAGCTAATATTACTAACCTAGAAAATGACTTTAAGAATATGTTATCTGGTAATGAAGCAGCTATTCCAGAAGAAAGGCTTAGTGCATGTAAGGCATTAGTTAATCAAGCAAATGCAGATAGTCTTGCTGGTAAAGAAACTCCATTTACAAGCTTGCTTAAAGGCTATAAAGACTTAGGTGCAGCTCAAGCTAAAGTTGATATTGCAACAACTGCTGTTAATAGTGCTAAGCGTGTACTTGACAGTACTGTTAGCACACAAGGGATTCAGCTCACAACATTAGAGCATCAACCACGTAATATTGGTTTTGTAAATCCTTCAACAAATGCAACATCAACCGGTGTTCCTACATTTAATACTGTGAACATCTAATCTAAATAGAGAGCTTTAAGCTCTCTATATTGGGAGATATATAAATGACAAAACTTGAAGAACAAGAATTATACTATGAAAATATATTAGATAAGCTTTGCAGTATGAATGAAGCTGAACAGCAGGCTTATCTTTCTAGAATGACTGAAGCTGACGCTGCCAGAGTTATGAAAGCTATGGTAAGAAAAGTATCTAAAAACCTTGCTAAATCAAAAAAAGGTCTTAATAAAATTAAGACTAAAATAACTAAAGCTCCAGCTGATGTACAGAATAAGGTTGCTAATAGCCGTTTAATTGGCGATAGGGGCGACTTAAGTGCAGCACTTAAAGAAATTGAGCTTTTTGAAACAAAATATCTTCAGCCAACTACTGGCCTTTGGGCAAAAATGGTAGATAATCCATATGAAACTCCAGGTGCAGAAGATATTACTAAAAAGGACTTAAAGCAGATACAAACTGATGCTAACTTCGCAGCCTTGCAGTCAGGCGCTAAATCTACTTTAACTCAACCAACTTCTACGGAGACAAAATAAATGAATGAAGAGCTAAGAGAACAGATGTTAAATGTTATGTTTGGCCCTTCAGAAGAAGAACTAAACGAGGGACTGGGAACAGCAATTAAGCATGGTGCTCAAAATGTAGTAAATCAGGTTAAGAATGATTTCGCTTTTACCGCTAAACAAAAAGCACAAGCTGCAAATAGAACAGCCACATTAAAAGCTACACAAGCTGCTGAAAATGCAGGTAATAAACAAATAAAGAATGCTAAAAAAGCTGGTAAAACTGCATATAAAGATATAATGTCAAAATGGTCAATTAAGTCTGCAAATCAAGCTATGCAAAATGCAGTAAATGCAAATGATATTGATACACTTGTTAGTGGCCTAGAATATGCTATTTGTGGTATTAATATTTTAGGTGCTAGTAAAGCTCAAGGTGAACAATCTTTTGAACAGCAACAAAATGTTCAAGATGCTGATAAAAATAATAAAAATGCTGGAAATGCAAATGTAGAAGCAGCTAAGAATAATAAGGCTAACGCAATGGCGGCTACTCAAAATGTTTCTGGTAATAATATGCAGAATCAAGGAGGACAAAATAATGGCTAATTGGTCTTTAGGTAATGGTGTTCTTCCCTCTGAGCATCTTAATGAATCTCAGGATACTGGTAAAGTTAAAAATGCTATAAAAGCGCTTGAAGCAACTTATGCTGCATATAATGGATATATGACTAAAGCAAAAGCTGGAAGCCAAGATGGCTCTATAACCGATCAAAAAAGTTATCAGCAGGCTATTCAAAGCTTAGATAAATTAGGACAGGCTATTACTAGTGTGAAACAAGTCCTTGAGTTTTTTCAGAAAGGCTTAGTAACTGGAAATAAAAAACTTGGTGGCGGATTAAATCAGCAAACTTTAGATGCACTTATTAAAGGATGCGAAGCAAAATTTAATGAGATTAAGTCTAAAATGACTGGAAATGTCCAGGCTAATGGGCAAAATCAAAATACTCAGCAGAATACACAACAGCAGCCTAATCAGCAGAATGCACAGAATAACATACAACAGATTACTACTGCATTACAAAATGCAACGCCTGAACAGCTACAACAAATTGCACAAATTTTAGGGAATAAATAAAAATAAAGCCGGATAAAATCCGGCTTTTTCTTTAGGTTATACCTATTTAATATGTATATATACGAAAATAAGTTATATTTTATAGGCCCCCACGATTAATAGCGAGTGACTGGGCTAAACTTGATTCATTCCAATAATTTATTACTTCTTCTTCAAGCTCTTTTGATCTTGACTTAAAATCATCTGCATTGAAAGGTATATTTTGGTCATCTTTTACTAGGGTAAGTAAAGCGCCAACATTACGTAAAGCATATGCTGTACAAAGTTTTCTTACCATTGGTATATCCCAAGCAGGAATGTGTGAATAGTCTAAGTCTGCGCAAAGCCAGTGAATATTTAGGAATCCCCCTACTGAAGAGTAGCCCTGAACATATTTTTTATTGTCTTCAATAATATCGCGTGTATATTCTCTACGGAAATTATTTATATAGCCCTGTCTTGTAGCCATACTCATTAAAGCTGCATCAGATGTTTCTAATCCAACATAACCCGGAACTGCTTTTCGGTATCTTAATCCATTTCCCCATTGGAAGCCGCTACCCATAGAGCCCATACCCATCATTTCGGTACGCATAAAATTAAATGCGGTACTATAAGCAGAAGCATTTGATGAGCCCGCGCCTAGTGTCATATAGGCATCAGCTTTATATGGGATTGCAGTTTTATTTTTTGGGAATAAGTGATATTCTACTTTAAACTCTTTACCTGCACCCATACTACCAACAGCTTCATCAATAACTAATGGGAATTTACTATAATAAACATCGAGAGCTGGACGAATACACATTTTAACTATAGTGTCTTTATTATAAACCATTTCATCTTCATGTAAGAATGGCATTCCTAATTCTGACATTATAATCATATACTCATTATCACTAATAAGAACATCCGAAGATGTCGCTGCGTCATGTGCTACTGATTCCGCAAAGGGCATAAAGTCTGGTGGGACTTCATCATCGTAATAATTTGATCCAGAATCACTACCACCATCACTTCCTACATCAGAGCCTATGTTAGAACCTGAGTCAGAACCTATATTAGAACCCGATGATGGATGCTTAAATGTAATTTTTGCAGCTTCTTCTGGCGTTAGAATAACTCTAAAGTTTGGTGATTCTACACCTTGATAAAAATAACATAAACCTTCAACATCATCTACTTCTAATTCTGACCAGTTTAAGGGATCAAAGCCTCTAGATGTATTAACTACGTATTCATAAATACAAAATACATATGCGCCTTCCATTGGACCAGGCTCAGTAACCTTAAAAAGGTTATCCTTAACATACATTTTTGTATTATTATTTACAGTCATTCCACCTAAAGATTTCCATGTATAGTAAATCTGCTTAGGGTCAGACTTTAATTTTAAAAGATATTCAAGCTTATTCATATAAGAATTAGTAATAATGCCTGCTTGTTTCATTATTTTTATAGCTTGTTTATACCTATTACGTCTTACTTTTATAGAATGCTTCTTAGCAAATCTACTTTTTGGAAATGCCCTTTCTAGTAATGACTTATATTGTGGAAATTCTTTTTTTAAATTTATAAATTTGTTATCTTTATTTAAGTCAACAAATAAATTATATTTGGTTAAATCTATAGCCATAATTATATACTAACATTAAAAAAAGCCCCTATTTAGGGGCCTTATATTATGCAATACAATTTTCTAGCATTCGTTGATGAAGCTCTAAGAGAGAAGCTTCCAAAACTTGTTCAGTCTGGTGTTCTTTTCCCCACTTTTCTAAGAAAAGTCGCTTACTATGTCTAGTTCTTGGTCCGCGTAAAATGATTAAAAGGTACATTCTAGTAAGGAAAGCAATTCTTGAATCATGACCGATTACAGTATCTAGCTCACGGATAATAGAATTAAAAACCGTTCCATTATCCATAGCAATTACTTTATCTTCTGGTGATAAATAATCTGGTGAAGCTGCTGTAATTGCGCTATCCTCATAAGTCATATTTTCAACTATTTCTTTCTGCCCATCATCAGAAATAATTTGATTAAGGCTTAAATGGTCATCTTCTGTTTGATACTTATAAAGTGCTTCAACAATCTTCCATTTTACCATACCAGCGAATGAAGCACCAACATAGAAGTCTGGGTTTTTATTATACTGGCTCATAAATGCTAGAGCAGCAGAAATAGCCTTATCAGATACGTCTTCTGGTTCCATAAACTTCTTCTTTTTATTTCTTTTAAGAATACAGGAACGTGTATACTGATACATAATCGCAAGCATTTTTGACCAAGTTTCTCTAGAATGGTCTACTGGTTTTGCCATTTTAGGCTCTCTGCCAGTAGCTAGAGCACGCTCTAGCTCTTTAGAGTATTTTTCATACTCTTGTTTATATTTATCACGTTCAACAAATAATTGAGTTTGTAATGCAAATAACTCTTGCTCTGTAGGTGGCTTTTCATCGATAGTACCATAAAAGCCTTTTTCTGCAATTTTATCATTAAGATCGTCTAATATTTCTTCTTTTGTCATTACTTGTTAATAATCCTATTTAAAAGTATAGAATAATATTAACAAGTAACTTAAAAAACTGCAGAGCTTACTTTTTGTAAGTATCTAATATGTCTTTTAATGTCTTAGGTTGACCAAAATAGAAGCCTTGCATCATATCTACGCCTAAGCTATCTAATACTTTAATTTGGCCCTTTGTTTCAACACCTTCAGCTATTACTTTACATTTGAGTAAATGTGCGAGTTGAACAATAATATTGACAAATTTTAATTTTTCTTCATCAGTGTCTACATTGCTAGTAAAAGACTTATCAATCTTAACAATATCAACATGTAATTTTGTTAAATAACTTAAAGAAGAATATCCTGTACCAAAATCGTCAAGCGCAATCTTGCAGCCTAAAGCTTTTATTTTCTTAATATTGGATGAGGCTTCATCCATATGCTTTATATATGATGATTCTGTTATCTCAAATTCAAGATTAGCTGGAGGAAAACTAGCCATATTTATAGCTGAAATAATATCATCAATCAGGTCCATATCACATAAATGTTTACCAGATAAGTTTACAGCCAAAATATAATTTGGATTGATACTTAAAAGTTCTTTTGCCTCAATAAGTGCATGCTTTAATACCCAAATATCAATATCACATATTAAGCCTGATTGCTCAGCTATTCCAATAAACTTGGATGGCAATAAGTCGCCCATTTTTGATGGCATTCTTAATAGAACTTCATAACCCAATGGAGCATTATTATCTAGCATATATTGAGGCTGGTAGAGTAAATAAAATTTATCTTCTTTCAAAGCATATTTTATTTGTTTCTCAATATTATATCTGTCTACAATCTCTTTATACATTTCTGCATTAAAGAATAAATACCTATTTTTACCAGATGTTTTAGCTTTGTACATAGCGGTATCAGCATAACTTAAAAGCTTTTCAATATCTCTAGTATCATTAGGAAATGATGCAATTCCAGCAGAAGTTGTTACATACGATGTAAGTTCACTACCTGTTTTTATAGAATTAAACATTTCTTTAACAACTTTTGTAGCAATTTTTTTATCATCCGTTTCAATAACCATTGCGAACTCATCACCACCTAGTCTTGCCAAAGTACACCTATCAAATATTTTTATATCATTCCATTTTGATGCAATAAACTTTAGCAATTCATCTCCAGCCTTATGGCCCAATGTATCATTTACAGCCTTAAAGTTATCCAAATCTAGAAAAACAAGATAAAAAGGAGAATCTATAAAGAGCTTATTTTCCATAAGCTTTACGAGTCCCCTTCTATTTATACATCTGGTTAGAGTATCATAATATGCAGCATTGCTAAGAGTACTTTCATTATATTTTGCCCTGAAAATATAAACCTTTAATAAAGTTGTAATAATAATATTAAAGATACTATAACTAATACCGATTAAATATAAGTCGTTATGTCGTATTATTCCAAATACGGATAAAACGCATATCTCAGTCAAATCAGCTAGCATTAGAATATTATAAGTTAACGCATTGCCTAATACTAGAATACATACTGAAGCTACAACTGAAGAGGTTACAGTCCACTTAAATAGGTCACCAGTTAAGATCCTATATCCAAATAATGAGAAGTCTGTAAAATTAAAACAGTAGTGCGTTAAAAGCCAAAAAATAGAAATATAGAAAATAGTTATGAAGAATGCAGAAACTTTCCTTGTTCTTGATGTTTTAGCACCTACCAATTTTTTTAATTCTTTATTTTTCTTAAAAAGGGTTATCATAGCTCTCCTTAGCTCTTACTATAATTAGAGTAGCCCTTACAAAAGGGATTTACATGTAAAAAGGATTTATCCGTGGGATATAGTTAGTCGACATAATTGAAAAGGGTACCAATCTGGTACCCTTAATAAATTTATATATTCTGAAATTCTTTAATTTTTGTAAAGCTTATTTATTATAATTTTATTACAAATATAAGATGCATCATCATTGCTACATGTACAAGTTACATCAAGCTTAGTTTTTTTATTTGATAAAATTTCAAAAAACTTATCTGCGCCAATATTTATTGTGAACTTTGGTTTAAGGCCATCTACCATAGAAAAAGTACAAATATTTGAATCTGCCTTAAGTACTACTGAAGGTTCTGGTACTAACCATAAAAAATAATAGTTATCTGGGCTTTCCTGGAAATTTTTAAGATTATGCTCAGCTTCTTTTACTCTATCTTCCCAATATTTGGTCCAATAATCCGCAATATCATCTACCATTTCATCAATTTCTTTATCTGTTGTATCCTTTGTAATTGTTATACCATAAGGAGGAGGCCACTGTAAATCTCGCTCGGCTATATGGCGGAAACTAGAAAATACCGTCCAGTTACCAGAATCACAATATGAGGGATAATTAGTATTTTTAATTTTATTATCAAGTCTATATTTAATGTCATCTCTAACTTTCTTATATGACATTTTAGACACTTTAATACGTTCTTCTAAAGTACCCTCATAATCATTTTTTAAGTAGTAATTTAAGTTATCTTTTTGCTTTTTAACTTCAGCCTGAAGTCTTTTAACTTTTAAGTCCGGCGTATTACTTTTTGAGGGTCGATAATCTTTTATACTTAAACCTTCAATTTTAATTATTGCTTCTACTTGTACAGTTTTTGCCATATATTATTTACTACCTATAAGTATTACTTACAATATTTATTTACAGCATCTACAATAATATTATTAAGATTATTAAAATCTGCTGATATAGGACTGTTCAGGGGAACATCCTCTTTTAAGTCCTTATGGTATATATTATCGTTACCTAGCCTATATGAAAATTTAGGATAAATATAAATTCCTACATACCTATTTATAAACCGCTGGTCATCACCATTATTATTAAGATGGCCATATGCGTTTATTCTAACTTCCAATGTATAATCTGATGAAACATTGTCAGAATCTATATCAAACAGCATTTCACAATAGTCCACTAAAAATTTTCCTCTTCTCAAATGAGTTATTTTATCGGAAACTTGATTAGTGCCATCTTCAATAAGTTTTACCATAGATGATAAAAAATCTAAAACCGGTTGTTTATAAGCAACCCTATCTTGTAATACCCTAATTTGGTCATTAAGATTTTCTAAATCTTTTTTACTCTCATCTTCAAATCTATGAGTTATCTTTTCAAAAAAATCTTTTTTCATATTTATGCGTCTGAATCAATAATCTTAATACAAATAACTTTCAAAACACTATCCTGAATAATAAAGCCTGTTCCATGCGGTGTGCCAATAGCGCCAGAAGAATATATAATTGTTACATTATCATCTACCATACGAGATAATATATCTTTTACATAAGCTGACCCAATTAAGAACTTAAAACTTTTTGAAGGTTCTGTATTTGAAATAACTGTAACTGGTACAAATACACTTGCAGATGCATTACTATCCGCATGCGATAAATAAATCTGATTATTATTCAAGTGTACTTCAGATGAGTCCAAAACTAAGCTATTCCATTTCCATAACTCTGATCTAAATACACCATCAAAAGTATTAAGCGCTTCAACTAACTCTGCTTTATTTACCTGAAGTGTTATATTTTCAGCATCACTTGGAGCAACAATATCTATTTCTTCCTCAGAAGGATACTGGAACACATTTTCAGCCAAAGATGTAATCATCAATAAGCCATTGGATGTTTCAATCTGAGCATACTGGTTTGACTCATCTAATGTAAGTACAACGTCATCTTTAATAAAAGATGACATATACTTCACAAGATTGTCCTGAATATAAATATCCTTATCATAAGGTGATAAATCTTCCTTAAGAGTATATTCCATAATACCTTGTGGGTCACAATATTTAATTGTATTATGATTTATCATTGCTGAGTTCAATTCATATCCTGAAGCCTTCATTGATCTACAAATAATTGCCATAATATCAAGGAACTCAGCATTTGGTTTAATCTTATAAGTATTACCTGCAAAACAGTTTCTATAATCATCAAATGACTGAATAATCTTCTTTACTTTATTTTCTGTAAGCTTATCATGATTTGCAATTGTAATTTCTGTTTTAGTTACGTCATTTCTAATAATAGTAGACGTTGTATCTTCTCCAGCTACTATAACTGTAACAAAATCTGCACCTTTTAAAACTTTATTTGCGGTTGCGGCAAATTCGGCTACATTTACTAAGAAATAATTCAAAGTATTAGTAACATCTGAGGAAGCACTACTGATATTTATAATAAATCTAGCTGAAAAATCGTCATTACCACCAAGAAACAACATTGTTAAAGTATTATTGTTTACATCTGGTAAACAAATACTTACGGAGTTCGCAATAATATCCTTTCCATGTGCTTCAAAGCTAAGTAATTTTTGAACTTCTGCTTTTGTTAAAGTAAACTGTGTATTCATATTTATCCTCTATTTTCTTTATTATAATAACAAATGAATTATCCCAAAGAAGTAGAAAAATTATTAAAAATTAATGTGAATTTTTTAAAATTGAAGTTATATTAATTAATGAATCTAGAGAAGGTATATTTGAGCCTTGCGTAGCGGCTTATTATATAGGGTTTTTAAAATTTTTATTTTTATTTTATTCTACAGGAGCTAATTTAATAGTAGGATAATTAAATGGCAAATAAGCTTAGTGTTGATAACAAGTTGAGTCAAGGTAGTAAGTTGTTAAATTATACTAAATCAACTTATCCTTCTGTAGTAGATATTCCTCCTAGCGAATTTGAGTGGGATGATGTATTAGATGAGCCTTTTTATAAAGGTTTTGTAAATTCTAAAGGAGAAGTTGTTCTGCCAAAAGACTATATTTAATAGGTAAACTAATTTTAATATTATGGATAAAGAATTAGGTAATATTGAATATCATAAAGGCTGGGTTTTAGAAAGAAATCCAGAACCTGATAAATTACATAATAAATTTGCATGGGCAGAAAAACATGGAGTTTCAATCTCTATTGGCCCGCAAGAAATAGGTGAAAGTATACCTAAGTCTAATAGGAGATTATTTGAAATGATGTTTTTTGATGATGATGATCAGAATATAGAAATAAGTACATCAAGAGATGTTGTAGATTTTTTCAAGCATGAATTATTTCATAATGCGGATAATTATTCAAGCCCAATGAAAAAAGCTATGTCTATAGTTATTACTAGATTTCATGAATCAACTGAAAAATCACAAACAGGACTTGAGCTTATTATTGAATTCCTTGAAAGATTCATTGATACTGCTTCAAAATTGGATGAAAGTGAAGAAACTGATAACGTTCTGATAGTTGCTAAGGGACAAGCAGATGAAGCAAAAAATGTTGCTATTACTGTTATTGAACGTGGTATTAAAGGAAATGTTGTTAGACAAGAGTTTGATAAGATCGACCAGTTACTTATAAATGCAACTAAGCTTTATAAATCTGCTTTACAGATTGCAGCTAATACCAAGGATGCTAGAAGTGCAGATTATAGAGCAATAATTATGTCTCTTAAAACAGCGCTAGATGAAAGGTTTACAGCTATCAGAAAAGAAGTAGAAAAAGCTAATTCAGAAAGTACAATGCAAATTTATCATGGATTTGGTGATAATCTTATTGTACACCCTGAAGAATTATATCTTGAATATTATGCTAAA
>AUXO012536761.1_pt1 | contig 10471 bp, 9 predicted proteins | sample 768731 | NCBI WGS metagenome assembly AUXO01 (sample SAMN02715735, study PRJNA202380) | gut metagenome | biome: sheep rumen | host: Ovis aries | place: New Zealand: Palmerston North | reverse complement strand
TTGTTCGTGTTCATAGCTAGATACCTTTCTTGGTTTGATTTCGAGTCAATGTTTTGTTTGCTGTTCGTACCTGAAATTGGCAAGACCCACCGGTCTTTATACTCTTCCGGCGAGAGTATGGCGAAGGATGGAATCCCTCAATTATTCATTAATTATGAATGATCGCTGCATGGGTCTTAGTAAAGTTTTTAACAAGACGCTGTGGTTTCCCACATTTGCGGAATTGAACCGCTTCATCCAATTAGATTTAACCTTTGAAGATTGCTGTATGCGTCTTTGGCTTTTTCCGAAGAGGTGGGGACCGTCGTCCCCAGGGAGTTCTGCTACAGAGCGGCCTTGCCCGGCTTATGCTCTAAGCATTCCAATTTCCAACCGAGTAAGAGCTCCCTGAATAATCTCGGATTGTGATCCAATACTAGCGTCGATTGGCAAGACCGCCTTTCTTAACCGCTCAGGCTGCGGGGCAAACTGTATGGTGTGTTGTTCATGAGACGGGATATTACTACTTTCGAGATTGTTTGTCAAGCGCTTTTTTTACATCGACGATATATTGATAAACAGGGCACGGTTCATCGCACATCGCTCCTCCGCAAGCCTCGCAGCATTCATCGAGAATCTCCTCTTTGAGCACCTTTAGGATCTTGTCGGCCTTTGCATCATCGAATATCATATAGTGATCCGCGGCGTATGAAGCAAGTTCCTTGATCAGATTGAACTTCTTTTCAAGTCTGTCGCTGTTCGCAAAAACTTCTTCGATTGTGTTGCTTTCGTTACTCATGTTATACTCCTATTAGATCAGATCATCATTGGCAAAACATTATTTGACCAGAAGGACTTTTTTGCCAGATGCGGGTGGGTCAAGCAGGTCATCCACCGCTTCATCCGTGGTCAAAGGAATCAGGGGAAGATCCAAGGAAGGAACCCAACAAGCTGGGTTGGTATTCGCTTCGTGTGTTTCATCCACAAGGCTGTGAAGAAGCTCCTCCGCTTTTCCAATCCGCGTTTCAAGCTTTTCGACCTCACCTTCCCACGGCATGCGCTCCTCCACCTTCCCGTTGACAATATGATATTCCTTGCCGGGGGAATTCGATTCGAGGTCAGTCACCCTGAACGCAAGAAGGTCAATGCTGTGCTGCATGTTTGAAATCACCGTTGCTTGCTCCTCAATGTCAAGTCTGAGCATGTCGTTGTCCTGCTCCATCTTCTGACAGCGCATGGCGACAAGGAGCAGCTTGTTGTCGGAAGTTTCAACGTGGGAATTCGCGGCCATGTATTCCTTCTGCCAATCCTCCAGCTCCTTGATCTTGTTGGCACAAGCCCAAAGGCCAACCACAAGCCAGAGAAAAAGAAAGCACTCAATTACTGTACATACGATTCCAAGAATCTTTTTCATTTTTTGCTCCTTTTTGTAATTTTAGTCGTCGGAATATTTGTTTTCCTTGTTCGGCCCGAAATAATCGATCAGAAGCGCCACGTATCCGGGTTGAATGCCCCTGCCGGAATATACCCCGGAAATCTTGTAAACTTGCGTTTTCAAGGCGTGCCAGGTGTTTTCAAGACCGATCCCTTCCTCTTCCACGGTAAAGGTCAACAAATCTCCCTTCTGATACTGCCTGTCGTTGTTTTCGACGATCAGCAGACCTCTCGCATCCTTGACTATGCGATCGGCTATGCTCTCCTTTACGACGGCATTGTGTGTTTGAACGGAATCTTTGATTTCTTTCTTCATGTTATCCTCCTTTTAAACTAGACCCGCTTTAGCTTGGATTGTTTAACGGACAATTGCTTTGTGGTTGCTGTTGGGGTCTCAGGACTCGCGGGTGCGGTTCCAGATACTGTTCCTACACTTGGCAGGCCAGATGAGCGAGAGTATTACATAAATCGAAACCAATGTCAAGCTAAAAAGAATAGCCTATCTGAAATGACGCGTATTGGGTTATTTTTTCCTGTGTTTCGTACTCTTTCGATCTCCACACCCATAAAGCCCTTCCGTCAAATCCGTATATGTCGAATCCTAACCCCACACGGCCTTCCCACACATCCCACTTGGAATCTACGGACAAAGATTCTCTGGAATAATTTCCGTCAAGAAAGATATTCCAAGCATACATTCTGAATTCACCAGACAATATGCCGTAGAACGAATATGGATTGTTTCTCCTGACAGCTTGGATGAACACGGTATCGTTCATGTTTCCATGAAACGTATTATACCCGAAACGAAACTCGGCTCCCAACAGTCCGTATACCTGAGCCAGACCTGAGGATTCTCCAACCTTGCCTACAAGATGCACGTTCCAGCCATCCCTGTCTCCTATCAGCAGCCAATCTCTCTTATGCATCCAGATGGCCTGAAAAACGAATTCATCCTTCAATTGATAATCCCATCCCTTAGGATCTGTGCATCCAAGAAGCTTGTGTATGAGCTTCTGTGTATCTTCAGCATACGAATGCGGGCCGACTATGCCAAGCTGTATACCGAAATAATGATTGGAATCCTCGGAATCCAAAAGATATCCTGCCTCTCCATACAGATATCCCGCATAAGGGTGCTGATCCGGCAGCGGATAATCGGCTTTCTTGTCGTTGGGCGTATACATGTTCTGACCGAAAGCGAACAGATACTCGTTGTGCTGATATTCCAGTCTGGTTGAGTGAGTATAGTCACAATCCTTATGGAACACAAAATCGTTCTCCATCTGAAGCGCAAAGCGATCAGACGCCAAAGACGATAAAGTGATTAAAAACGATAAACAAAAAGAAACTATTGTTTTGTAATTCATGGCTATTCAAATACTTTTTCTATACGGCTTTTATCTTCCATTGAAAGATCGTATACGGAAAACACCTTACCGTAACAATTATCGTGCAATTTGATTTTCTTCTTCAATAGATAAGCCGCTACAGAGACGTGCAATCTATTTGTTTCTATAGTATCAAATTTATCTATATAATACAACAAAAACTGAGCAGCATCGTTGACATATGCTTTTGTCATGTTTTCTCCACGGCAAAAGAATGATGCACTAATATCAAAATTATCTTTCGATAAAACATAATCCGTCTTTTCTCCATCTTCTCGCATAAAAGGTGCGATCTTCCTATCTTGTTTTTGTAACCAAAATTCAATTTTATCTATTGCTTGTTTTATTCTAGGAAATTGAGAATTTTTAGGACATTTTTTATAATCAATTTGTTGAAGATCGAAATAAAAAGCAGAATCATCGCTTAATAGGAACTTCGCTTTATTATTTCTTGACAAACAATAAGAAAGACTGTTTTTATCCCGACAAAACACAACGAATCTCGAATCAAACATATCAACTACATTATCGACATCATAAAATGTATTCGGAAGAACTACTATTTTTTTGATGTTTTTATTGTTGGAGAACTTCTTAACCACACAAGTAGCGTTGCTTTTATAAAAGGAAGCAAACCCCCCGCCACCACCCATAATTAAATTACAAGGTTTGCTTAATAATTTTGATTCGTTTGTTGGCGATAGTTTTTCGTATTTTATTTTACATGAATCCAACAACATGAATTCGCTACATGTAATCAAAAAATCTCCGACATTACCACCATTCGGGCGATAAATCCATTTACTTTGATTTAAAGACTTGAGGTATTCTCTGAGATTTGTTTTTTCCATTCTATTATATCCTCTATTTTAGGAAATCCTTTTGGTGGTTTGCCTGAATTTTCAAACCCACCAGTTTTACCCGGCGGTCTAAACAAATATCCAGTATGCTGATTCATTGATTTATCGAAACAATGTTGAATAAAAACAGGACTCTTTAATATATAAATTTTACCATATCTCTGATTCATCTTTTCAAAAGCTAAATCAACCGGAATCAATTTAGCCAAAGACGGAGGAACTGTCTTTGACTCATAAAAAAAGTTCAAAAAATTATTATAAAAAGAAGAATTGATAAGATATGCATGAGATCCACAAACACCACCTTTTAACAAATTTATGTCCTTCGAAAAATCAACGTATTTTGACGATTTACTCCAACCCAAAAGAATCATATTATAATCATCTGGTACGGATTGTAAAAGATTTGTTAATCTCTCGTTTGCCCCTATTTGCGGATAAGCATCATCTTCATATATGATCACATGATCATATTGGCGTATCTTTGCAAGTTTTACTGCTTCAGTATGCGAAATTGTGCAATTTTCGTCTCCTCTAAAATTGATAAATCTACTTCCCCAAAAAATTTCCGGCTGAGGAAGATGGTGATAATCAAAAACAGTTTTCATCATATCAACTCTTTTTGTATCTATAGATATCGCAATTTGCGGAATGTTTTCATACGTCAATTTCATTTTTTTATACCCAATCAATTAATCAAAATAATAACCAGAATATTCTATTTTTCGTCTAAATATTTTTTCCACATCTGATTATAAACTGGTTCGTTTTCTTCTCCATCATTCGTTTCCCACGGTTTTTTAAGCCCGGCATAATGATAAACGATTATATCACTTTCTTTAAGAATGGAGTTCCTTCCATAAAAATCACAAACTTCTTTTTGATCGTACATCGTATAAGCTGACAAATAATTATATTTTGGATCGAGATATAAAACATTTCCATTAAAACACGCATTCAAAGAATCTTGATCAGCAAAATAATTTATACCATATAACCTATATTGAATCAAAACATCGTTTAATTTTTCATCCCGTATTTTCTTCAAATTGAGAATCATCATACCGCTATTAAAATAACCATTATTCTTTTTTGCCATTTCTCCAAAAAATTTAGTGGCATATTTGGTGCTTACTTTAAAATCTTTAACTACGGCAGCGTATTTGTTCTCGATGTCTACATTATAGAGATCGTATAAATCTTTTAGAATTAAAGTATCCCCATCCAAGTATATCATCTTATCAATATTGGGAAAAATCGATCCGATAAAAAATTTCAAACACGAATTAATAGGAATCGTATTAACCTTCTTAATGACAAACCTAGACAGAATAGTACCTTTGTCAACAAGCCTAACGGAAAAATCATCTGCTTCCAAACTCATAAATCTGTTTTTATTTTGTGGATTTATGCTATCGCAAATGATATGAACATAATAATAGACATCCGGTGCTTTATTTTGCTTCATACTTTTCATTGATACATATGTCGGAGTGGCATACTTATTATCAGTAATGTATACAACATTAACACTTTTTTGATATTTTTCCATATTTTGTCTACGTAGTCCCAATTTTCTTATTACTATATCGTTTCCAGTGACATTATTCGTATCACATAACGCATTTATTGATGCAGATCTTTTTAAAACAAATGAAGCTTTGTCAATATAAACAGGACAAACCATAACGCCAAGCTGGTTCTCTCTATACCGAAGATAAATGTCGTCAGCCGTTAAAGCTTTATTTTTAATAATATCTATCTCGTCTTTGCTCATCTTTAAGATATCAGGCGGATACAAAACTCCACCTACGCCAGTGGCTAAAAGATCCAAAGACGGACCTATGTTATTATTATGATATTCGCGCAACCATGCTTTATAATTAATAGCATTACCTACGCTATCATATCTAATTTTATGTACCCGTCTCGCCGATACACAATTTGGATATTTTTTATAATTGTTATACAATTTTTGAAATAAATCTTTTTCATATTTGACATCATCATCCACCGTTATGATCGGCAGATTCCTATATTTCAACATAGCATAAAAATATTTCAAATGTGGACGAAGATTTTCGTCGGCTACTATCAACTCCATATTCTTATAAGATCTAAGCATGAACATCATCTCAGCTGGTATATACGGAAGATCGTCCTTATATATCGTCACTGCGATTTTAAACCGAAGCTTAGTATCCTGCATAAGCAGCGATTTTATGTGTTCTACGATTCCGCCCTTTTGTAATCTAGGCTTGTAGGTTGTCATCGCAACAATGAAATCATAATTCGACGCCGTGTTTACATCGGGTGCAGCGGAAATCTTATTCGTAAGATTTTCATTCTCCATTCTTAATCGAATAATTTCAGCCTCCATGTCAGATATACGCTTGGTGGCCATATCAATCTTGTCGATGAGCTTATTCACGACATCCATGTTGTCCTTCTTGTTCTTCGACACGAAGGTTTTCTTTTTCTTTTTCTCCTGAACCTTGAACGAATTGGTGTTCTCGTATCCGACCGGCTTGTTCTCCGGCGTATATTCTATGAGGGTATCGACGATCCTCGTAAACTGCTTGTCGTTCTTCAACATTTATTTCTCCAATCAATATTTAGATGCCGGTTTTAAGGTCGGTTTGTAATCGTATCCATCGGGAATGAACTCGGTTTCACCGAATATTTTATCCCAATAGCTCTTCTTCTGATCGCCTTTGATGGCGGATTTCACGTCATCGATCAGAGACTTCGGCATCGCCCCAATGTTTCTCTTGTATGTCTCTATCAACGCCTTGTAAAAATCTTCCCTTTTCGTTACGCTCTTCTCTATACCGGCGGCGTGCAATATGAACTTGTCCTCCCATTTTCCCATTCTGACAAACCAGTTCATGTCTATCGGATTCCTTATGCACACTTTATCCGAAAAATACGAATCGAACAATATGCGGATCGACAAAAACGGCTGATCGTTCAATCTGGTGTTCTTCTCCATCCATCTCGATCCGGCGGCGGAAGGCTCCTTCCATAGCTTTATCATCTGCCGGGTGGCGTCGCAATTCTTGAAAAGCAGAACGCCGCTGTTGATGTAGCACTGGTGCCACACCTTCGCGTTCGAGAATTCATAATGATCTCTGGATATGACAAGATTTACATTCTCGTCGTCCGGTATCAAGCTTTCTACATCCTTGTCAAAGTCGTTGAACCAGACATCGACATCCGTCCACATCACCCAATCGTAATTCTCCAATAGACGAAGAATCATGTCCTTTCTATGATGATAGGCTATCTTCTTGTCCGTTTCTATCGTATCGAAAACGAAATCGTATCCATGCCGTTCGCAATACTTGTTCTTTAGGAAATTGGTGTACTTGTATTGATATTCAAGATTGGCCGTCGCGGCCGAGCATACGCATATTCTCATATATCCTCCTTATTGTTCCGACTAACCGGCAGCCGATCTCTCCTTCTTTTCGTAGTTGTGGTTTATGTAGTTGACCAACACTCTTCTCGCCGATGGCTTCATGCGGGAAATTATGGTCTTCCATGTGCTTTTATCCAGAACAACAACCTTTGGACCGCCACGGAAAAACGCATTTACAACATTTAGCTTTCTGCTTAGGATGTCCTTGCTGTTTTCAGCCTCCTTTATTCTTCTAGCATATTCCACCGTGGCATCATCCAAAAACTTTACTATTCTCGGATCAAGCTGCTCTCCTTTTCCTTGTGTCCCTATAGAATTTTTATACAAAATATAGTCGACGATCGATTTGAACGTCACTACCGTTTCGTTTGCCGTCTCTTCGTGATCTTTTTCCTGCGGGCTTAAAGTTATTTTGGTGGGCGATTCTTTACCGTCGATTTTTATGTTGTTGATTTTATCGATATTGTTTTTTATCAGTTGATAAACATGATACGCGCGTCTCTTGGAGAGAAGATCATAAAACCTAAACTTAGACGCATTGGAAATGTTCGCCTGATCGTGCGAAAGCGGCTGGATCATAGTCATTCCATTGGTAAGATTTTTAATTACGTCTTCCACGGACGACACTTCTTTTTTCAACTCTTCTGGATTTGTATTTCTAAAAAATTCTCCGTTGTCTAAAACATCGTCGACTGGACCCCAGAAATCTTCGCTTTCGCTATTGTCGTCTGGATTAGCTATAATATCGGCTTTTATTTCATTGAATCGTCTTTTAATGATGTCGTTGCCTTTAACGGAGGACTTTTTGGTGTCTTGCTCGAATTCCCATTTTTGCGCCTGCCATTCATAATAATACACGTAATCATATCTATAGTCGCTGGGATCGACAACTGATATGTCTTTCATGTCGTCCATGAGTCCATTTAATTCGTCCTCATCGGCTTTCTCCCACGGAAATCCTTCTTCTTTTTTCTGTTTAACAAGATCCTGAACAGCATCATACAGATGGCCTTGGCGCGGGTGCCAAGCTTCCGGGTCGGCAATCGTAGTCAATCGAATGTCACCTGCAACGCTATCTGCTATTTTCCATCGCTCAAAGAAAATCTGCGAACAAATTTCAATGAATTGCTTAGCCGTGTTAAGCACGCTGTTGTAATCCATCATAATGTCATTCGCCTTTGATTTCTGTTCCTCAAACAGAGCATTTAAATTTTGCAGATTTTTTTGCAGTTCAACGTCGTTTTCCGCTTTGAAATCAACTGGATTTGACAAATGTAATTGTTTGTTGTAGTGCCGGATCGAAGCATTTTGTGTGAGCGTATCTTTAAACTGATTCTCGTCAATCAAAATTTGCGAAGGATCCACTATGGTATTTTTGGCCAGCGATTCGGCGTTTTTCTTGTCCCACACCACTGTGTCTTCATCACGCCGTAACTTACCGAGAGTTCCAACTTTCCCCCATCCGGGATCACCGTCTTTATAGATGGTTATACCTTGAATCTTATATACATTGTCTTGTTGATTTTCCGGTGTTATTCTCTCCGGGAAAAAATTATCTGTAATATCGGACATGGATTTTGTTATTTCCAAAAGTCCTTCTATCACATTATTCGGCGACAGATCTCCAAATATGTTTTTCTTAAACGTATTGAATTTAAATTCCTTAAGATCGTCATTAAGAGTCTTAAAAGCGATATCCAAAGTCTTTCTGCTTTTCTCTAAATCATCAAATAGATGTTCGTTTTCCGGCTGTAATGGAAATCTGTACTTTCCATATTTTAATTCTTTTAGCTTTTCGTCTGGAGTCTTTGTCGGCTTTCCGTCAGTTGATTTGGCGGAGTCCTCTTCTTGCTTTTTTATCGCTTCTGCGCTTCTATCAGCCATGACGCTTCTATTTTGCACTTCAGAATCTGCGCTTGATCCATAAAGCTCTTCATATCTTTTCCACGCCTTTCGATCTATGTTGTATTCTGAATCTTCGGAATCTCGAACTCCACTTTTGTTGCGCAATTCATCGTTTGGAACAAGACCGATTTCGATTGATCTGCTCTTCTTGTTGGAAAGACTGACCACCGTCGAGTATAGATCCATGACCGGATAAAAGACAGCGCTTCCGGCCATCGGCAAATCAAGCCTCTCTATGTAATTAGCCAGACTTGACATTAACTTTACGGCTGCATCCGTAAGGTTTTGCTCAGGTTTGCATATAGAATACGGCGACGGCGATGTTATTTTTTTTATGATATCTTGTATCGGCTTGATTCTTTCATTAAAACGATACTCTTCCTCTGGAGACTTATTGTAATGTTTTTTATAATAATCCCTAGCGTTCTTTTTAATTTTTACAAAAACGCTTTTGTCGCCATACAAAGCATTCCATTTTTTACGAACTTCAATAAACGCGTTTTTCCAAAAATCCTCTTCTATGTTTTTAAGCTCTTTTGTTATGGATCCCTCATCTATGCTTATTCCGGCCCAATCTCTAAAATTCGCCGGATTTCCGTTCGACAACGACCACTGATAAATCAAATAATCTCCAAGACCAAGCCTATCTTCGCTATTCCTTACAATATCATCGTTATATATTTCGGCGTTTACAGGAATGTTGACAATTGTTGCTATCAGGTTCTTTTTCTGCCGGTTTGTTTCTTCGTCTCTGGCATATACATCGCTAAAGATATTCTTCATGTTGATCTAACTTCTCCTAATGTTAATATCATTTCGACCCATAAGAAAGAGATGCCATCTCGTCAGAGGCTAATCCACCTTCCTTGAAAACCACACTCACATAAGACGGAAGAATGTCGATCATTTCTTGCGCCGTGTCGTATATGTCGGATCTTCGCACTCTTCTTCCTCGCTCCATCTCATATTTTCCACGAGATTTGACATTTTTAGTGGGTGGACGAAACACCATATGGCCATAATCGAAGCTGGTCAACAGCGACTTGACTTCCTCTACCGGTTCGTCGTCCGAGTCGTTATACATATTGTTCAAAGCGGCAAAATTGATTTTTTCCTCGGCGCTTAGACGAGCTTCCGCCTCCTCTTCCGTCTCTTCTTCTTTGTCGTCACCCTCCTCGCCTGGGACTTCTGGTTCCGTGGTTTCGTCATTTGACTCTTCTTCTTCAGCTGATTTTGCCCTGTTGCATTCGTCGACTAGTATGTCGAACGTTTCGATAAATGTTTGAAGAGCGGGAATGTTGTCTCCGGCCTTGGCGGTCGGCAAAACCTTGAGCATTCTTCCAATAAGACTGGATTTTTTTTGTGTGTCGTCGGTGTTTATTATAAAGTTTATAAACATACCGGTAGTCGATGCACACGCCACCCCTATTACCAGCGAATTGTATCTCGCAAGCCAATTCAACCTATCAACCAAATCTGGG
>AUXO014905335.1_pt1 | contig 10472 bp, 10 predicted proteins | sample 768731 | NCBI WGS metagenome assembly AUXO01 (sample SAMN02715735, study PRJNA202380) | gut metagenome | biome: sheep rumen | host: Ovis aries | place: New Zealand: Palmerston North | reverse complement strand
GCGGGCGTCGCGTGTTTTCCTCTCTCACATGCGAAAATCGCCCGCCGTTAAATATGCGTCGCCCTGTCATTGGACAGTTTAAGCGGGTGAAATCCCCGCGCGACGCCCCATTGTTGCGACATCGCAACAAAAATATTTTATTAAAGGGAGGACATTTATTATGTCAAAATTGCACGAACTTGTCAAAGGTATGGTCAGCGGGTCTAAGCTTATGGAAAACCGCGAAAAGGTCACAACAGACGACGTTATCGGCGTTGAACTCACCATGCGGGATTTTGAAATGTTGAACGGCGACGGCGGGAAATTCCCCGTCATCATTTTCGACGAAATGCCCGATAAGTTTTACATGGGCGGCAAAGTCCTGTCAGAAATCTGTAACGGCATCGACGCAAATGGAATGCACGACGCGCTTGTTGCAGAGGGTTTGCGCATTGTGTTAGCTGTCAAGCTGACTAAAGCACACAAGCCTTGCGTTACCGTCAAGGTGCTTGATTGATGGACTATGTGCAGACGCTGTTAAACCGCGCTCAAAGAATGTTTAATTTCAACAATTTCCCCGTCAGCATTGACGGGGATTTTGTCGCGCGTGAACTTATTGTACATGGGCGCGTCGGAATTACAACAGACGGAACAGCAGAAAAGTTTGATACCCCGCACGCGTGGCGCGGTTATTGCGGGGGTGAAATCACTGAAAGTTATACGGGCTCGCGCTTTATAGGCGCGTCCCCCGTTATCGGTTCATGTGATTTCGAGATAGGCAAAAACGGGATTGTTATATACAATTCAACAGAGGACAGGTTCGCCCCGTTTGCACTTTACGGGTTGACAACGAAAAAGGGACAAACGGTTATAACTGAACCGCCCGACGCATTGCCCGTCACGGCGTTATATCAGTATATCACGCGAACCGCAGAAATGCTAACTGATATTGACATATCAACGCGAACACTGTTACAAACTTGTCGCGCCTTAATAATTATCACGGCAAAGGACGAACAGACGAAAACCGCCGCTGAAATCGTTCTAAGGAAAATCTATCGGGGCGATATTTCTTGTATTATGCTATCTAATATTCTTGATAGTATAAACATATCATTCGCGCCGACGGCGGCAAACGCGGCTAATCTGTTGCGGGAATATAAGGAACAGGCACAATTTCACTTAGCACAATTTTTTCATGCTATCGGCATACAATCTAACTACAATTTAAAGCGCGAACGTCTGACAACAACCGAAATTGACGCTGACGAACAGGCTTTACTTGTCAATATTGCTGATATGAAAAAATGCCGCCAACAGGGCATAGCCGCATATAATAATATGTATAACGGCATTGTAACCGTTGAACTGGGCAACGAATGGAAACGCGCACAACAGCAAATCGAAACAGAGCAGGACGAAAACGAACGGGGGAATGAAAATGTTGATAACTCTAAATGAGTGGTCGGATAAATACGGCAACCCGTCGAACGTTTTCTATGACGAAATCGGGGATATAATTTCGTGGTCGTCTTTGCCCATATCGTTCACGCCCGACATGCTTTGGACGTATCTTTTGCACAAATACGGCGGCGTTTTGGTGCGTGATTATGAATTAGCTGAACTGACGTTTTTAACGTCTATTTGGCATCATGCGAATGAATACAAATTCGCGGGATTAGCGGCAACAACTCAATTAGATTATAACCCGATTGAGAATTATAACCGAACCGAAACGGAAACGTCAGAACGGACGCCCGATATTTCACGCGAAACGGAAACGACAGAAACGCCCCGCGTTGCGACGTCGCAACAGTCCACACGAACGCCGAACGTTACGGAAACAGATAATCATAATTTGATGACGACAGAGGGCGGCACGACGGCTAATGCGACAACAGAAACGAATTCCGAAACGTCGGGCGCAACGGGTAAAGTTGCCCCGTTTGATAGTGCGATATTTAACAACGCATCACAAAACGACGTCACGGCGTCGGGGTCGGGGTCAACATCGGAAACAATCACACACGGCAAAACAACCGCGGACACGGGCACACTAACTCACACAACCGCGGGAACTGACACAACGGAAACGACGACAACGCACACGGGCGAAAACCGCACGACACGAACAGAGAACGAAACAGGAACAGACACAACCGAACGAACAGCGCATATTTCGGGCAACATCGGCGTCACAACATCGCAACAGATGATTGAACAGGAACGCGCTATAGTTAATTTTGTTTTCCTTGACGTTTATCTGTCCGCGTGGATAACGGAATTTTGCGCGGGTGTGTGGGAGTCGGAAATATAATATTTTTGGAGGTATTCACAATGGAAGTTAAACAGGTTGCAACAATTTTACAGACAGTGCTAAACAACATGACAGGCGCGGAAAACGTCGTTGCTGAAGATTTGTCAAACATTGTTGACATCGGCGACACTATCGCTAATCTCGTTAGCGATAACAAAACCCTTGAAAAGTTTATAGGTCAACTGCACGACCATATCGGGCGTGTTGTTTTCGCCGACGATCGGAGTTATGAGCCCGTTTCATATGGGCTAAAGCGTGACGCATGGGAGTATGGCGGACTGTTGGAAAAAGTCTATATTGACCTACCGACAGCCGACGACAACGAAACATGGGCATTGACAGCGGGCGAAAAATATGACGATATTCTTGTATATTCGCCCCCTAACGCTACCGCTAAGTTTTTTGACAAAATGGTAACATACAGTATTCCCATGTCATACGCCGACACGCGCGTTATAAGAACCGCGTTCAGCAACGCCGAACAGGTCAGCGCATTTTTCGCCGCGGTTGAAAACCGCATTAGAACAGCGCGCGACTTTTACAATGCGGGTCTTGAACTTAGGACACTGAATAATATTGCACTTGAAAAGGCAAAAGCTAATAAGGTCATTAATCTGTTGTCACTGTATAACGCCGCGGGTCACGTCGGGGAAACAAACCCGATAACAACCGCCGCCGCCGCTATCGGCAACAAAAATTTCCTTAGATTTGCCGCCGCAACTATTGCAAAGTATAGCGATTACATGGGCGCACTGACCGAACAGTTTAATGACGGCGGTTTTCCGCGCCAGTCGGTTGCTACGTATCAGAAATTTTTTACGCTGTCGGAATTTGCCCGCAACATTGAAGTGTACAGTGAGTCGGACACATACCATAATGAATTTGTAAAGCTTATTGACGGGCGGCGCGTTCCGAACTGGCAGGGCGTCAAATCCGCGTCCGCGTCGTTTGACTTTGCGACTTGTTCGCAAATCATCGGCAAACCCGCGTCGGGGTCTGAAAACGCGCTGACAGTAAACGGCGTTGTCGGTATTCTGATTGACAGAGACGCCGCCGCGGTATGTTGCGAAAACTACCGTGTAACATCGTTTTACAACGCGGGCAACGAAACAATCAAATACTATCACAAGTGGGACGCACGTTACATGAACGATATGAACGAAAACGCTGTTGTGTTTGCAATACAGGATACTAATGCAACAGCAAGCACAACCGCCCGCGCGGCTAAACGCGCATAACATCAACGGCGGGGAATATAACATATATTCCCCGCCTTTATTTTATCGTTGCGACGTCGCAACAGAGGGAGTGAAACAATGATAACAGCATATCTATATAATTGTGCTGACGACCCGCGAACCGTCAATAAAACGCTATCGGTTGCACGCACTGTTGAAATGATAATGCTTGAAACGTCGTCCATATTAACGCCCCGCTTACGCATAACGTGGACTGACAGTTTGACGGGATATAATTATATGTATATTCCCGCCTTTAATCGGTATTACTTTATAACCGATATATCAGCAGAGCCCGCGGGACAGGGCATTATTAACGCAACTGTTGACGTGCTTATGTCCTATGCCGCCGCTATTAAACAGTGTCCCGCCGTCGTTGTTCGATACTCACGGCGCGAACAACGCGGGTCAGCTAAGTCAACATACATGAATGATAGTCAATTACCTATTTCAAACGGTCGTTCAATTCGCGCCGTTGAATTTGAGGGGACAGACCTAAATATTGACGTTGCGTCAATGACTACAAATAATTTCGTGCTGAACGTTGCGGGCGGCGGCGCGATAACTGAAAACGAACAGGGGGGTTAAAATATGGGCAGTATTGCATTTGTACCCGACGGTTATTCGGAAGATATGACAATACCGCGAAACTTAGTTGCTAACCGTATCGGAACGCCGTCGCCGTATTATGTTGAATTTGTGGTGCGGTTTGCGGGTTCGCCGCAGACACAATATCAAATTATTTACCTTGAAAGTGACGCGGCTTTTACACTACCGACAGTGACACCTATATATGGACCTAATTCTCCCCGTTGGTGCTTTTGTGACGCTCAAAGAGACGCGGCATCGGGTACTAACTGGTATGTGAATAGAACTATTGATTGGTGGACGTCGGGCGGAACTATTGACAACTGGTATCCTAATTGCACATATTATTTAATATCTCACACTATCCGTGTTATCTACAACGGACAGCCTTATGACCCGACCAAACCCGACGAACGTTTTTTCACTAAAGAACCGACAGCATATACTTTAAATGTTGGCGTCGCTGTCAATGACGCGTCAGATTATGACAACTATTATTATTCAACTAAAGCCTATAATATCAATTTGCGTTGGAAGTCGTTGAGGACGGGAACAGAATACACATACCCGCTTACTAATCTGATAACGCAACGCCCGTTGACTTTACAGCCGCCCCTATCGGGGACGCTTTACACGTTCAATTATTCAACTGAACATTCAAACATAGCGGCGGCGTTGCGTATGCCTTTAGGCGTTTATGCGTCAACCGCAGATATACCGTCGGAGTATAGCGAATTAACAGATTTAAGGTCGTTTAATCAAATCACGCTACAGACGTTAATTGACTATATGCAAACGCAAACAGCGGGGGCAACCGAACAGGATATTTTTACAGAGATATTCGCGGATTTTATTGTCGGTAGTGATGTTGTTGAAACGCTGTCATGCGATTATACATCATTGTTTGGTGATGAAACAATAGACGTAAACAGCGGGACAGTGAACGACCCGAACGCCGCCGACAGTATTAGTGATACAAACGTATATACTGACAGTATAGAATTGACAACGCCCGCGCTGACCGCGACGGGGGTTTTCAATCGTTGTTATACATTGGACGGAAACAGTGTTAATGATTTATGCGATTTTCTGTATAATGCGAACGACACGACATTTGATGAAATTATTGACGGCGTTTTGACGCGGGGCAATCCGATTGACAGTATAATTGATTTGCGGTTATATCCGTTTGATGTTCGTCAATTCACGGGCGGGGGGACGGCGCAAGCAATAAAGTTTGGTCGAACACAAACGCCCGTCATAGGTTCACTTTTGCCGCATAACGCAAATGCGGTTATATCGCTCGGTTCTTGTATTGTTCCCCGTGTATATAACAATTTTCTCGACTATCAAATGGACGTGACGTTATATATTCCGTTTTGTGGCGTCGTTTCGTTGCCTGTTGACCGCGTATTAAATCACACGGTTAGCATCAAGTTGATAGTTGATTATGTAACGGGGGCTTGCGTTGCTGTCGTTTATGTTGACACGATACCGCTGTTATATCAATCGGGCGTCATTGGCGTTTCAATCCCTATGACGGCGACAAATTCAGCGGACTTTGCAAAAACGATAGTTGGCAATCTTATTACAGGTGCGTCACAAATAGCGACTAAGAACGCGGGCGGCGCGGCATCGACCGCGCTTGACACTGTTTCGGCGTTGCATGACGGCTCAAAAATTCAAACGGCGGGCGCATCATCGCCACAAACAGCACTGTTTCAACCGAAAAACGCATATTTACTGTTGTCAATCGTAAACCCGCCCGACGGCGTTTATAATAGTGAATACGCGGAGTTAGTCGGTTATGCTTGTTTCATGCCCGTAACGACAATAAACACAATGACGGGTAACGGGTTTGTGGCGTTTGATAACGTCAAGTTAGATATTCCGCAGGCAACAGAGCAAGAAAAAACCGATATTCAAAATCTGTTGCGGTCGGGGGTGTACATGTAAATGTTGACCGAAAAACTTGCAAAGACACTGACGGAAAAACAGTTGCGGCAACTTATACGGGAGCAGGGCACAAAGGCAAACCGCCGTATAACATCGCTTTATAGACAGGGTTTGCAAAATCAATCGGGGGCGTTTACCGTCAAAACGTCCCCTTATTTGCAAAAAGCGGGGCGCACGAATAAAGCGGGGCAACAGGTTTTTAAAACGTCCATGCCGAAAAATGCGACTAAAGAACAATTAGTTACTAATCTGCTAAACATTCAATATTATAATACCTATATCGGAACAGCGGCAAAAGTCAAGAAAAAGGCTAAAGCAACAGCAAAACGGTATGGGGTTGATATTACAGAAACGGCGGAATTTTGGGAGCTTGTCAAATACGGTTATAATTCTGTCGGGTATAAGATTGACAGCGACATGATACAAAAAATTGTTGCTGAACGTATGCGGGCGGGACAGTCCGCCCGCGCTATTAAAGGGCAGATAACCCGCGCCGCAAATGCCGCATCAAGTGGTGATGATTTTATATCAAAATTCGGCGGCGGCGGGCGTTGGCTGATAACTAAATAAAGAGAGGGTTTAAACATGATTTATTATACTGATTATCCGTGGGGCAACCGTTGCGACGTCGCAACGGTTCAAAAGAAAAAACAAGTCTATGTTAATTTGCCGTTTGCGTTTGATATCGAAACATCAACGACCGCGCTTGACGGTTCGCCCGTTGCCTTTATGTATGTGTGGCAAATGGGAATTGACGGAACAGCGGTTTACGGTAGGACTTGGGCGGGGTTTCTTGACTGTTTGGCGCGTATTCGTGAAACGTTCGCGCCGAACGGAGAAACGGTTGTGATTTACGTTCACAACCTATCATTTGAATTTGCGTTTGTAGCCCCGTATCTACAAATTGATAAAGTGTTTTCAAGGACGCCACATCACCCTATATATTTTACAACCGTTGACGGATTTGAATTTCGTTGTTCTTATTTTCTCACGGGGAAATCACTTGCTTTACTGTCAGCAGAAACAAGCGTAAAAAAGTTAGTCGGGGACTTAGATTATAAGCTGTTGCGGCATCGCAACACACCCTTGACCGAACAGGAATTAAAGTATTGTGAAAATGACGTGCTTATTCTGAACGAATTTATCAGAAACGAAATAAAACGGAATAACAACGATATTACACAAATCCCGCTGACAAAAACGGGATATGTGCGGCGGGCGGTTTTGGACGCTTTTAAAGCGTCGCCCGATTTTGAAAAGTATCAAAAGACGTTGCGTTGCACTTATCCCTCTTTACAAGTTTTCGCGCTATTGAATAAATGCTTTTCGGGCGGGTTTACTCACGCCAATTGTAGTTACGTCGGTTTGACGCTTGAAAATGTGGCTTCGGTTGACCTTGCGTCAAGTTATCCGACGCAAATGCTAAAACACAAATTCCCCGTCGGGGCGTGGCATCGTTTAACGGAAATTCCGAACGCCGACGTTTTAACAGCGGTTTGTAATGAATATGCTTGTATAATGGAAATTACATATAAGAATTTACGGGCGAAATCCGACCACCACACAATCAGCCGTCATAAATGTTCCGTTGCCGATAACGCTGTTATTGATAACGGGCGTGTCGTATCGGGCGATTATGTTACAACCTATATAACATCAGTTGACTTTATTACAAACAATCTGTTTTATGATTATGACGCTATAATGGTACATACTTTATATTATAGCAAAATGGATTATTTGCCTAAACCGCTAATTGATGTTATCATAGACCGCTATCAAAAGAAAACGCTGTTAAAGGGCGCAACAAACGAAAACGACCAAAAGTTATACGCCTTATCAAAAGAGTTTATAAACTCTCTTTACGGAATGACCGTTACAAACCCGATTGATGACACTATTGTGTATAACAACGGCGAATGGACTGTTGAACGCGGGGACGCGCAAGCACTGTTAAATAAACATAGGGCATCAAAGAAATATTGCTTGCCCTATGCGGTCGGTGTATTCGTCACGGCATGGGCGCGTTATGAATTGTTGACAACCGTTGCAAAAATAGGCGACGACGCTATTTATTGTGACACGGACAGTATAAAAATTCGCAACTATGAACAGCACAAGCACATCATTGACGATTATAACGAACGCAACGCCGCCGAACTCAAAACAGCTATGAAACATCACGGACGGAAACTTGACGACGTTTCGCCGCGGGGTAAACTGATAGGCGTCTTTGAATTTGAGGGAGTTTACAACGAATTTAAAACTATGGGCGCGAAACGGTATTGCTACACTGACGCGAACGGTTTTCACTATACCGTTGCGGGGTTGCCAAAATCACACGGGGACGGAAAAACGCCGCTGAAATATATGCAAATACGGGCTAATGAAACGCGGTCAACACTGTTTGATATATTCGATTTTGATTTGCAAATCCCCGCCGAATATTCGTGCAAAATGGAAAGTATCTATAATATTGAACCGTGGTCAAAAGTCGTAACCGATTACACGGGACGACGGGCGCGGGTCAATGAACGTTTCGGGGTTGCTTTAAATCCTATTCCGTTCACTATGGGTTGTTGTTCTGAATTTTGGTCTTTTTTAATAGGACTTGAAAACAATCTATACAAACCGCTTGACGGGCTGAACACTAAGCCCGATATTTTGAAAATCAATCCGCTTGATTAAAGAGGGGGACGAAATGAAAAAATATTACAGCTTGAAAAAACTCAAAAAATTTGCTGATACGCGCGGCATAATTTACCGTCTGTTAATTGGTAAACGTTCTAACGGTAAAACATATTCCGTTTTGCGCGACGGGCTAAAAACCGCGATTGAAACGGGGAAAAAGATTGCATATATTCGCAGATACAAAGAGGACATAACAAAACCGAACCTTGAAACATTACTTGACCCGCACGCCGATTTTTTAACCGAAATCACGGGCGGCGCATGGACGGGATTTGACTATGTTTCACGGCAATTCAAATTGACCGACGCGAACGGAATAAAGGGGCGCGTTATTTGCGACGCGTATTCACTGTCCGCGTGGGAGCGTCAAAAGGGGTCTGACAAAGGCGAATATTGTTTGATACTGTTTGACGAATTTATCACGCGCGATAGTTATTTAGGAAACGAAACAGACATATTTCTTGACGTGCTGTCAACTATCTTACGTGACCGCGGCGGCGTCCCTGTTTACTTAGTTGCAAATACCATTTCACAACACTGTCCGTATTTCGCCGCGTTTGGCTTTAATATCCGTGATGTTAAACAGGGCGATATAAAACAACTAACGCCGCATTGTTGCATTGAATATTGCAACGACAACGGCAAGCAAAACAACGCGTCATATTTTACGGCATTCAATTCAAAACACGGTCAAATGATAACCGCGGGCGAATGGGATTTTAGAGAATATCCTACACTATCCCCACGCTCACATTTAGACTTTAATTTTCAGTTGCGGTTTTTTGTTGTGCTGACAGATAGAAAAATCGCGGGCGAATTGCTCACGGATAAGACGGGCGCGTTTATATACTTTTATCCGTTCACTGGAACAATCAAACGACCCGACACGGCTATTATATACGGCGGCGCGGTTGACACAAACGCACTACACGTCCCGACATTCGACGACGGCGGGACAGCGGCGCATATTATTATACGCGATTTGATACGCGCGGGCAAATGCTTTTATAGCGATAACGAAACGGGCGACGGCGTCGCGGCGTTTATAGCTAATAACGGGGATATATAAGGGGGCTATAATATGAATTTGAAACAGTGGAAAATATATCGTTACGGTTCATCAATTTGCGACGTGGACGGCGAAACAGTTTGCACAACAAAAACAATATCAGATTATGACGGTTTAAATATTTACGTCGGGCGAACACGATATATTATTGACAAAGATATTCCCCGCGCTAACATCATTAACGCTTTACGGGAATACGCCGACACTTTAAAAGCGTTTGCCGATGACGTCGAAAACAGATAATAATTCAACGGGACGAACACAAAAATGTTCGTCCCGTTTTTTTGCGACGTCGCAACGTCCTATGCCCGATGACCTTGTCCCATGCCCCGCGCCCCGATGACCTTGACCTTGACCCGTGACCCGCTCCCCGATGATGACCGCCCCGATGACCTTGACCCGCTCCCCAATGATGACCGCCCCGATGACCTTGACCCGCGCCCCGATGATGACCGCCCCGATGACCTTGCAACTGTCCTAAATATTGGACGCCTGTTTCTGTCCGTTTTGTCGGACTGTTGCGCTGTCCGTTTCATTGGACTGTTTAACTGTCCGCTTTTTTGGACACGAACGTTTGTTCGGAACGGGGGAACTGTCCAAAAAATTGGACTCGAACATATGTTCTGGTCTGTTT
>AUXO012731769.1_pt1 | contig 10472 bp, 8 predicted proteins | sample 768731 | NCBI WGS metagenome assembly AUXO01 (sample SAMN02715735, study PRJNA202380) | gut metagenome | biome: sheep rumen | host: Ovis aries | place: New Zealand: Palmerston North | reverse complement strand
ACTAAAGTTCAAGATGCAGTACAACATATTAAACAGCAAGTAGACAAAGCTGAACTTCAGACAGAATATGAAGGTGTAATGAATATTACACCAGAAGTAGAGCCGATCCCAGAACCAGAACCCGCTACGCAACATATCGATCGTGAGTACGATCCTCCAGAGACTATTGTTGCTAACGCCAAACAGGGAGTTAACAGATATCTTGCCAATGATGTTCCAACTACTGCTCCGAACGCTATTCAGAATGTTGTACGACGAGTAGTCAGCGATGTTCCCACTATCGTAGCAACAGCTTTTCAGAATGTTGTAAGGCGAGTTATTGGTGGTGGAAATCTTAATGGAACGGTTGTACACGGTGGCGGTGCATTTGCAGATGGGTCGACTAAGAAAAAGAAACAGTTTGAAGACGTTGTAAATAACCCCGCCAATCAGACCGATAAATCAGAAACTGCACTTACTGGTGAGGTTGGACAAGAACTGGTCGTATATGGCAATCAGTGGTGGACTGTTGGAGATCACGGTGCGGAGTTTGCCGACATCCCGAAAGGTGCCGTGGTATTCGACGCAGAGCAAACCAAGAAGCTTCTTAATAATGGCTATATTTCTGGGCGTGGTAAAGCATATCTCTCTGGAACCGCTTATGCAACTGGTAGGCGAAATGATCAAGGATCTGTTGTTTCAGGAAGTGGACGATTAGGTAACAGTTGGGGTACTAATACCTATGCTCCATCTCCCTCTCCCGCACCCGCTGCCGCTGCGGCGGTAGCATCCTCCGCGGCATCAACAGCCAACTCCGCAGCCAAAACCGCCGACTCTACAGAGAAAGCCGCTGACAAAGCAGATGAATTTAAAGAGACCCTCGACGAGATCGAGATCCTCCTTGACAGATTCGACAGGCGGATCGAGCATATCGACAAAACGGCACAAGCTGCCTATAATACGTTTGCCACTCGCAACAACGCCATCATCGACGAACTCTCCTTAATTGATCAGCAGATCAAGAATAACATGGACGGATATAATAGATATATCCAACAGGCGAATTCTGTCGGTCTTGATGAAGGATGGGCAAGTAAAGTCCGCGAGGGACGAATCAACATAGAAGATGTCACAAATGAAGATTTGTGGGATCAGATACAAGATTATCAGACTTGGTATGAGAAAGCCCTTGACTGTCTAGATGCTGTTGATGAGTTGAAAGATACTCAGGCTGATCTTGACAAACAACGCTTCGACAACCTTAAACAAGAATACGAAGATATCATAGATGGCTTCGAACATCTCTCTAATGTTGTCCAGAAGTTTATTGATCTTACAGAAGAAGAAAACCATGTAGTTGCGACAGAGTACTACAGCGAACTCATCAAGTATGAGAACAACCAGTTAGATACTCTGATCAAGGAACGTGAGCAACTCAACATAGAACTTGAATCGGCTGTGGCGAAAGGCAGGATCAAGGTTAACAGCGAAGAATTTGACGACATGAAGGCGTCTATTGATGCGGTTACTGAATCTATTATGGACGCACAACGACAGATCGTTGAATTCAACAACGCAATTCGCCAACTGAAATGGGATCAGTTTGACAGAGGTCAGGAATGGATCAGTGATCTTTCCGAAGAACTTCAGTTCCTAAATGACCTTCTTGATACTGGTAATGCCTACGACAAGCAAGGCAGAGTCACCAACGAGGGTATTGCTCGTTACGGCACAATGGCGATGGACTATGACACTGTCATGCGCCAAGCTGAGTACTATGCCTCTGAGGTCAAGAAGATCAATAAAGATCTCGCAAAAGATCCTTACAATCTCGCACTCATCGATAGAAAGCGCGAACTTGTCAAGGCGCAGCAGGAATCCATCCTTGCAGCCAAAAAAGAAAAAGAAGCGATGCGCGATCTCGTCAAGGAAGGTATTGATAAGCAGATCGAGGCTCTTGAGAAGCTTATCAGCGACTACACCTCTCTCCTTGATAATGATCAGGACGCTCTCGATTATGCGCGTCAGGTTGCCGAGCAACAGCGCGAGATTGACAAATACCGTAAACAGGTTAACTCCTGGCAAGGTGATGACTCAGAGGAAGGTGCGGCACGCCGTCAGAAGACAGCCGAAGAACTGCGCCAAGCTGAAGAGGAACTCGCACAAACACAGGAAGACCGCCGAATTGCCGAGATAAAGGCATCTCTTGCAGAGTTGCAGGATAACTATAACGAAGTCCTCAATTCCAGACTGGACGATATTAATGCTCTTATCGCTGCAGTTATTGATGGCGTCAATATGAATGCCGGAACAATCAATGACACGATCACGACATCTGCGGCAGACGTTGGGTATAATATATCTACAAATCTGTCTACGAGTCTGAGTACCGCTAAAGATGCACTTATCAGTTCTATTGGCTCTGCAAACACCGCGACCAGAGAGGCACTTACCGCTCTAGGCAATAAGTTCCAGACACTTGTATCGAACTTTGAGAAAGGTTCGTTCAAGAATACGAACGCCACTATTCTCCAGTCAATCAATAACATCTTTGCTGATGTCGAGGCTATGGCTTATACCGCTAAACAGGAGGCGGCTAAGAGAATTGCCGAAGAGCAGAAACGTAAAGCTGAAGCTGAAGCCAGGGCGCGTCAGGCAGCTCAAGCACAGGCAGCTAAACAGGCGCAAGAAGCGGCGGCAAGGGCGGCGGCTCAGAAAGCTGCTTCTGCCCCACAGCAAGCCCCAGCTAATAACAACAACCAAAGAGCAACGGTTACAGACGACGTTAAGCGTCATGTTGCTGCGGCTATTTGGAACGGTAACTACGGATGGGGCGTTGACCCAGATCGCGCCAGAAAGCTAACTGAAGTTTTCGGGGCGAACAATGGCATACAAGCACTCGTAAATCAGGGTGTTGGTATGACAGGCATTAACCCGGCTGGCTATTCTTACACAGAGATGCGTAAGAAGTTCAAAGGTTATGCCAAGGGTATCAAGAAAATTGACAGGGATCAGGTTGCCATCACTCAGGAAGAAGGCCGTGAGTTTGTCATGCATAACGGTAAGATGCTCACTCCTCTCTCTGAGGGCGATTCTGTATTTAACAGACTGGCATCCGATAACCTGTGGAATTTTGCTAACAGACCGGAAGACTTTATTACCTCCAAGATTGGCAATCTTGCCTCTTTAGGTGGGATCAGTAACTATGGTGGCAATAATGTCAACATGACATTTAATCTGTCTGGTATGACAGATCCTGAGACATTTATGACGGAACTTCAGCATAACGCCAAGTTCACGGAACTTGTACAGGAACTGACATTAGGCAGAGCAAGTGGTCATGGAATGTTGGTGAAGAACTCAATTCGTTTTTAACGGTTGACATGATCGATAAATCACAGTATTGTAAAAGTGATCAACGTGCGTCCTCACGTAGATCATCAGTTATAGGGACTGTCTGTGTAAAAGCAGGCAGTCCTTTTTCTATATAAGGAGTAAAAGGATATGTTTGGTAGAAAAAAAGTTGACTCTGAAATTATTACTAAGGCTGATGAACTTCAGCTGATCAGAGATATGACAGCAACTAAGAAGAAGTATGAGGAGATGCTTGAAGAGGTCAAGGAGAAACGCAAAGAACTTGACGATATGGTAAAACAGGCTCGTCTTCTACTTCGAGACATGAACTTGCAAATAAACAAGGAGTGAATCTATGAGAGCCACTGATTTTATATATGACGGTGTTCGGCTTTCTGATTATGGGTTTATGATCGCCGACATCGATGACTCGTCAGGGCTTGGCACTGTCACAACCGATTCGCAGAGGTCATTTTCAAACTTCTCGATGTTTAATGGAATATGGCAACCCTTGTCGATATCGACATATAAGGACACGCTGCGGATCGAGTTATCAATCATTAAAAACCCATGTAATATCGACTCTCAGGAAGATGCGGTTATCAGCCTTGATGAGATTCGTGAGATCAAACGCTGGCTTAACAGACCTACGTTTCATCAGATCAGACTGCTTGACGAGTACGGCGAATATGACGGCATCTACTGGAATGGGTCTGCAAACGTGCAGGAGATCCATCATCTTGGTGCGTGCGTTGGTTTTCGTGCCACTTTCTATACTGATCGTCCATTTGCTTTGAGTGATCCTTATGAGTATACAGGAACTGTCGGCGCGAATGGCGTGGTAAAGATTGTGGATCTGTCGGACGAAGAAGGATATCTGTATCCAGAGATTACCCTGAAGCCTCTTTCTGCCGGAACGCTCGATATTGTTAATAGCATTGATAATCGTCACTGCATAATTAAAGATTGTGTGGCTAATGAGGTCATTACTATTACACCGGAACTACAGATCTCTACCACCAATAGTCGCAACATCGGAAAATCGTTTAACTGGAAGTTTCTCAGGATCTCCAATAATTACTACAACAAGATTAATGAGTTCACTTTCAGCCTGCCATGTGATTACTCCTTTAAATATAATCCTGTAGTTAAGGCGGTGATTGCATGAATCCGATTTTAGAATTTGACGCATCTGGACTGCCGATTACGCCGGATCTGATCCTTGCCAATAAAGACGGCAGTTATATTGGTATCATCACAAACGTATCCAACTTCAGTGATGGATATTACATGAATAGTCCTAATGAAATATCGTTCACTGTTACCAAGACTATTGATGGCAAAGACTGTTGGGTGTGGGATGATATCAAGGATTTCAAGATGATCTATGCTCCGCAACACGCAGAGTGGTATGAAATTAGCATCAACATCAGCGAGAGTACCGAGACGGTTAAGTCTGTCAACGGTATCCATGCGCAGGAGGCTGAATTATCTCAGCGTCTTGTGTTTGAAACAGAGATCAATACTGAGGATGATATTGCCAGAGATGATTATGTGGTGACGAAATTCTACGATCCCACTAATGCTAAAGGCTCTCTTCTGCACCGTCTGCTGTCGGATAAGTGTCAGGACTATTCCATATATCATGTTGATAATTCTCTCCGTGAAATTCAACGGATGTTCTCTTTCGACAAAAGATCTGTAAAAGACTGCCTTGATGACATTGCACAAGAAGTGGAATGTCTTTTTGTTTATGGCGAGAGTCTGGATGATGATGGAAAGCTTCACAGGACAATATCGGCTTATGATCTCTTGGACTATTGTCTAGACTGTGGAAAGCGCGGAACTTATACAAACGGAGTGTGCACGGAGTGCGGCTCCACAAATATCAAGAAGGGATATGGTGCTGAGACCAATATCTTTGTATCAAAGGAGAATATAGCATCGTCTATCACGCTGAAGACAAACTCCGACAAAGTGAAAAATTGTTTCCGACTTGAGGCCGGAGATGATGTCATGACTGCTGTCATTAGGAGTATCAATCCAAACGGATCACAGTATATATGGTACTTCTCTGATGATATGCGGTCAGATATGTCAGATGGATTAAGGATGAGGTTAGCCCAGTATGATGATCTGTATGATCATTACCGTAATGAGCATAATATGGATCTCGTTCCCCAGTCTATGGTCACCAATTACAATACGCTTGTGACTAAATACAAACCGTATGTGCCGGAATTGTCATCCATCGACTATCCAATTATAGGCACTACAAATCTCGTAGCGGCAGATTATAAGGCTAGGTATATGTATGACGTACTGAAGACAACTATGATGCCGGGATCTTCAGAGGTTGAAGATACCACTGCACAAGAACAGGTTGCCAATCTTACTGTGGGGAATTTGTCACCTATAGGTGTTGGCCCAGACAAAAAGCTTGAAAATGTATCTTTGTCTACCGCAGATGCTGCCGTTGTAAATTACGCCAAACTCTGGGTGGATACCTCCAGATACAGAGTGCAGGTTGTTGGATCATCGTTTACTAATCCTACTTGGCGCGGCACTATTGTTGTTACGTCATTCACAAAAGATGAAGATACCGCATCCACTCCTGTTCTCTCACTGACATTCAACGTTGCAGAAGCAACATATATTAAGCAGTCCATCGAAAAGGCAATTAACAAGATGGAGACGCAAAATCTTGGTGCGGTTGCTCTGTTTAATCTGTCAAACTCTGATTTCAGAGCGGAGCTGCCAAAATACTCGTATTCTTATCTAGGCATTCTGCGAGATGTATGCCGTGCATGTCTGGATATCATGATCGAGCAAGGCATCAGTGAACGTGAACAGGATCTTTATACACAACTATATCAGCCATACTTTATCAAGTCTGGCTATATAGAACAGGAACTAAAGACAAGAGAAGCAGAACTTGCAATAGTTCTGGCTCCTACTAAAGAAGCATCGCCGGGGCTGATTGACAGGATAGAAAAACAGCGCGTTGCCGTTGCTGAAGCACTTGATATGCCTACATATCTTGGTGATGAATTATGGCAGGAACTGATGTCGTTTCGGCGTGATGATACATATCAGAACAATAACTATATCAGTGATGGACTTAATGACGCCGAATTAATAGAGAACGCACAGGATTTCTATGAGGCGGCAATGAAAGAAGTTCGGAAGTCCGCTGAACTGCAAAGCACACTTAGCGGAAAGCTTCAGAACTTCTTGGTAATGCCGGAGTTCCAGGATATTGCGTCCCACATAAAGCTTGGAAATAAGATCTATCTTGAGATTGACGGCAAAGTATATCAGCTTCGCCTTATTTCATATGAGATCGATTACAGTCGTGTGGACAATATTGACATTGCATTTTCTGACGTTATCAAGGCCGGAGATCTTGCATCTGATATTAAGTCAATTCTTGACCAAGCGCAATCCGTTGCATCGTCTTATAACGCAACAATCCATCAAGCCAATAAAGGATCTAGAGCAGACGCCATGCTTAACAACTGGGTGCTTAACGGACTGGATTTGACGGCGAAGAAAATTGTTAATACCGCAGATAACCAGAATATGGTACTTGACGAAACCGGAATGTACATGAGGCGTTCTCTGGACTTCGAAGACGGTTTCTCTCCAGAACAGGTAAAGATAATCAATTCTGGTTTGTACTATACCACTGATGCTTGGGAGACAGTGAAAGCAGGCGTTGGTCGGTTTAAATATATCCATCCAGAAACTGGTAACGAAATTACGGACTTCGGCGTAATCGCCAATACCGTAATGGGCGATCTAATCATCGGCAATAAGCTGAATATCTATAATTCTAATGGCTCGCTGAAGATGGATGCCAACGGAACGATATTCACGCTTCGGAATAATGCTGATAATAGCAGCGTGTTTAAGATTAGAAAGGACAACGGTGATAACACATATACTAACCTCATGTCTATTAATGCCAGTAACCAGATTGTGTTAAATGGTAGTGAAGTAAACCTTACTGGATATGTGACAATGTCTAATCTTAGTACGGCTGGGCAGACTACGATTAACGGCGCAAACATTACCACTGGCACGATAACTCTTGGGGGTACAAACGGATCGCTACTTGTCAAAAATGCAGATGGAAATCAAATTGGAAAATGGGATAAAAACGGAATATCTGTTACTTCTGGCAGTTTAGATATTGGTAACGGTGTATTTAAGGTAACAACTGCTGGAGCGTTGACCGCTACGAGTGCAACTATAACAGGAAAAATATCCGCAACGTCTGGAACTATTGGAGCATCTAATGCCACCAATAAGATTACCATCGGAACCAATGCCACGAATGCTTCTATATATTCCGGTATGAGTTCGCTTGGAAATACGTCTAGCAATGGATTTTATATTGGCACAGATGGTATTGCTCTTGGTGCTGGTAAATTCAAGGTGACAGCCGCCGGAGCGTTGACTGCAACGAGTGCTACTCTTACTGGAGCAATTAATGCTACATCTGGCACTATTGGAGCAAATGCTACAAATAAGATCACAATAGGAACTAATGCTACCAATGCATCAATTTATTCTGGAATGACATCATTGGCTGACACTACGCATGACGGATTTTACATTGGCGCGGATGGAATAGCGTTAGGCAAAGGTAAATTTAAAGTTACTAAAGCCGGAGTATTAAGTGCAAGTAATGTCGATTTAACTGGAAATCTACATTCAACAGACGGAACCACTTATACTTATGTAAGCAACGGTGGATTTACAGTAGGTAGGAATGCGACAGGAATGGATATGTCAATATATCCGTCAGGCGCTGTAGGTCGTGTTGTATTTAATTGTAAAACCGCTGTATTTTACGGCGATTTAACATCGCGCAATGGCGCAAGCGCAACCGCTGTTTATTTAGGTGGCAATAGTAGCTTTTCATCATATTATAAATTTGTGCTTATGGGGGGATTATTATATCCAGCATCATAAAAGAATAAAAGGAGAAATATGCTATTTAAAAATATTGATGTTGTAAATTTATATAACACTCTTGACAAATATGCAACATATAAACTTCCGCAGAAAATAAATTTTGCGATCACTAAAAATCTACTTAACATGTCATTGAGCACAGAAATATATTCTAAATCACTTGAAAATATATTTTCAGTGTACAGACAATTTATACTTAAAGATGAAAACGGCGAACCTATTAGATATGAGAATAATTTATATGTAGTTGATAAAGAGCATTCAGAAGATTATTTTCGAGAATTGAACGAACTCTTTGATGAAGAGGTAGAACTCGACATATATCATATTGATTTTTCGGTATTTGACTACGAAGATAATGATAAATATGATGTGCTCTCTCCTTCTGAAATTATCGAATTGCAAAAAGTTTTATGTGACACAGAGGAGGATAATAAAGATGGCTGAGATTAGTCTAAAAAACGGAGACAAAGTGTTTGTGGATAATGCCTCAGAGAATAAGTTGATATTTATTGAGTCGGATCATTCTCGCGTTACGGAATTATTTAACTCTGCGATGGATGGGTATTATAACAGCTACGGTTATTTTGATGACAGCGAAAAGTATATCAAAACTATCAATCATTTTACAAGTCTTACAACAACTCCGATCACAGATGGAAAGCTTCTTATTGCTCTCAACTTCGAAGAGGACGCCAATATCTATAACAGACTTACCGAACTTGAGGCTGAGAACGTAATCCTCAGAGAATCTATGGAATATGCAGAGGCTGGACGAATTATGTTCGGAGAAGAGGAGGGCGAATCATGAGTGGCTTAATAACAAGAGCGCGACATCTTCGCCACACAATTGAAACTCTGGCAATGAATCTTGATGATAAAGACGCATTAGATAACACAGAACTCTTTGCAGTATGGAGCGGTAACGGCGTCTCCTATGCCGTAGGTGACAGAGTAAGGTATAACGAAGTCTTGTACAAAGTACTTCAAAATCATACATCACAAGAGGGGTGGACGCCAGAGTCCGCTCCTTCTTTATTTGCACGGGTGCTGATCCCAGACCCAGGAGATATACCAGTTTGGGAGCAACCGAGTTCTACTAATCCCTATATGAAAGGTGACAAGGTGCACTATCCAACTATTGATAGTCCAATCTATGAGAGTTTGGTAGATAACAATGTGTGGTCTCCATCAGCGTATCCCGCTGGGTGGAAAGAAGTAAATGAATAAAAGGAGATGCAACTACCAATCATATTCTATAGGAGGGCATCCCGATGAACCCATTAATTATAACTATTTTGAGCGCCTGCTTTGCAAGTACAGGCTTCTGGGCTTTTCTGACTGCCATCATTCAGAAGCGTGCTAAAGACAAAGATGGTAATGCGGAGATTTTAAAGGCAATCAATGAGTTAAAGGAAGATGTTGAAAATCTGAAGGACGCACGTGAACGTGATAATGCTGACTGTGCTCGTAACCGGATCTTGAGATTTGACGATGAGCTGCGTCGGCATGTTGATCACTCAGAGGAGTTCTTCAACCAGATTCTGGATGACACGAATTATTATGAGGGATACTGTGCCACTCACGACACATATCCAAACTCAAAAGCTGAGAGCGCAATAAAACACATTCGTGAGTGCTACCAAAGATGCAAAGATGAAAATAAGTTTATTTAACAGGAGGATACGTTATGAATCTCAAGGTAAGATTTAAAAATCCGGTATTTATTATTCAGATTATTTTAGCAATTTTGACTCCGATATTGGCTTACGCTGGACTGACCGCACAGGATATCACAACATGGGAGACGCTTGGATCTCTTCTGCTTGGCGCTGTGAAGAATCCTTACGTTTTATCCTTGGTAGCGGTAAGTATTTGGAATGCTATTAATGACCCTACGACTTATGGCGTAAAGGATAGCACACAGGCGATGACATACGACACGCCTAAGAAAAGTAACTAATTCAGAGGGGCTTCTGCCCCTCTTATTTTTTTTTTGCAAAAAGGAGATGATAACATGCTCAACGGAGTAGATATATCCTCGCATCAAGCAGGCATACGAATCTCTGAACTAACAGATACATCTTTTGTAATTGTAAAAACCTCCGGTGGCATTGGATATAGAAACTCACATGCACAGGATATGCTCGATCAAG
>AUXO011817621.1_pt1 | contig 10472 bp, 8 predicted proteins | sample 768731 | NCBI WGS metagenome assembly AUXO01 (sample SAMN02715735, study PRJNA202380) | gut metagenome | biome: sheep rumen | host: Ovis aries | place: New Zealand: Palmerston North | reverse complement strand
GACGCTCGACCCGCAACCCCCTATCAGAGAAAGCCTTGGAGGTTCGCGCATCCTCTTGGAGAGGGACGAACTTTCTCAAAGTAAACTTTCTCGCTTGTTAGTCAAGCTTTGAAGCCCCTACTTTCTTTATGGTTGGGATATTAAAAGAAGCGCTGGTTTGGAACGGAACCCTATACAAGGGGCTTTTCCCCAACCTATATATAAAAGGTGCTGGTCTCGATGATTGTTGACTCAACATTGATTTCGTGCTTGAGTTGGAGGGCCCTCCCTCCATCCATCCATCGAGTCAAGTAATTCGCTATCGGAAATTTAGCCGCCGCGTATCTCATGCCATGCTTCTTGTTTCTCCGAATCGGTTCCGTCTGTCAGTCAATCAAGATTCGCCATCAAGAGAGGGAAGAGCCTTGACTTTCGGTTAGGCCGGTCTCGTCATTCATGCAATTCCCCCGTCCATCGATCGATCACGCGAGCATCCAGTCAGCACATAGCGAACGAAAAAAGCGTTCATCCTGGATTATCTTCCTCAATCAAAATGTCTATCAATTGATACCTATTCATTCGGTCAAAGTCTCCACGGCGTTTTCACGCCCCTCTACTTAGAGGTGCACCATGTTGATAGGAATCGGCAAAGACCTTCTTGTACACGTCCTCGAGGGCTGCATTCATGGCAATCATCACTAGTTTATCCCGAGGGCATGGTATGGCTTTGTTCTTGGTGTTGTTTAATAGAATAGATGTCGAGTGCCGCTTTTCCCCGTCCGAGAATCTCCATCTGCTCTAACTGGGCGAGCTATAATCCTTATGTCAGGTTGGTTGTTCAAAAGAGAAAATATCTTTACCCTTCATCTTTTCGAAAGCCTAGACCCATTCTTCTGGATCTTTATTAGTCCTAGGTGCAAAGCCTCTTCAAGAAAGACCTCTTTCTTTCTCCTCCATTTATCATTTTTTTGATTGAAAGAGGATAAGCGCTATCCATTGAGTAAAGGGAGGCTTTCCTACACTAAAGTGATTCGGGCGGTTGGTGGCCCCTTCGAGAGTTGCGGGTCCTTGCCGCTGCATGAGTGGTAGCTCACGCTCAAAACTCCTCCGACACGAGTCCTAGTCGTTGCGCTGCGGTCCGTTTCCCGGCTTCGCTTGCGCGATTTTTTGCACTTATTTTTTTCTTTTTTTTGTTTAATCCATCCCCGACCCTAATGAATCGAGTATGTATGAAGGGGTCAGTCAAGCGGTTCGGGTTCTCGGTCGGTTCCCGTTCGCCTGCCCCCCCTCATAGTCCATTAGTGGGTAGGGTGGTCAACTTAGAGGGCGCCTCCTCTTCAGACGTGTCTTCGACAACCTGGCGTTTGTTCGGTCTCCGCTTTTTGTTGGAGGCGGGAGTGCTTGGTCGCTGGGGTTTCCTTTTCCTCAACCAATTCGGTTGTGTCAGCCCGGTTGGTCTAACATTTATGAGCAGGCTGGCTGGACAAAGATGGATGGAAGGTAAGATAGATTTGAGTTCAAGTGGCACAGGACCTTCGATCGACCATGGGGCGTATTCTACCCTTACCGAATTCATTCTATTGAAGCGTAACGTAAAACTTCTCATGTTGCATTTCTTTGGTTTGGAAGTTCCATAATGTTGTCTGTGGATTTCTAACAAAGGAAAGCCCCCCCTTTCTTTATGCCATTTGATTAATGAAAGTTCCGTGCTGCTCGCCACTCCCCGAGGCCAAGGACGGGGTCGAACCGTCATTCCAGGATTTGCAGTCCGATACATTTCCATTATGTTACCCAGCCAAACCCGCCACCTCGTGTGCCAAAGTCAAACGGTTTTTCTGCCTTCCCCGCCCCCTTTCTACATATGCGGTGGCGGGCGGAGCACTCTATATGACCGGCGGCGGGTTACCAGAGAAGAGGGGACAACTTCTTTCTCCCTTGCCTTGCTCCATTTTCCTTTTCTGATTTAAAGTAGCAAGCCACTCCACTACTGGTACAGAGGCCAGAAGGTTGCTTCCTCCATATGTTCAGGCAAAGAACATCTAGAAGCTAGCTTTTGTCTTGTAAGCTACCATGCCTAAGAATAATATAATTAAATTTTGCTTACCAAAGCAAAGTGGTATTACTAAAAAAAAGTAAATAAGCAACCAGTTCCGTTCCAAGTGACATGGCTTTTCACTATTCCTTATTCCTTTCCAGAGAAGCCCATCCAGCCCAGCGGATCCATTGTTTATGCGGCAGTGCGATGCTGCTGAAAAACGGAAGCCCTTAGGTATAGGTTGGGGAAAACTCCAAACAAAAAAGGGCCTTATTCTTCCTTATATTAAATATAAGTTTTAGAAAGGGGCATCCCTACCCCCTAAATTACAAGCTAGCGCGCAACGGCTTTTCAGCCGTTGTTGCTTTTTTGCAGGCTCGAAAATATCTCTTTCGCCTCTCCTCCCTGTCTCCATTCTGGTTGATTCGCTTCTTCCTTCGCGCAAGCGCTTGGTTCGCCCCTTTTGTGTTGCATTTTTTTGTGATCCCCCGCTTCAGTTTGCGTTTTTCGGATAGCCGGGATCCGACGTTGATTTCCGATTTATTTAAATGTCAGCTCCATGTTTTGGGCGGCCCATCTGGTTAGTTCAGCTATCACTGCTGGAAGCCCCTGCGGTTGTTCGGCTGCGTACTCCCCGTTTGCGTATCTCACACTCCCAAAGCATCTTTTTTTTTTTTCATATTTCTTCCGGTCGGCTTCGTGCAGATAGATGTTTGCCGGGGGAGATTGGTGCTCCTGAGGTATGCCCTTCCGGTGGGTTGTTATATTTTCTGTCTATTCCATCCAGTGCCCGCACTGCGTCAGAAAATCTTCGTCTTCGATCTCTCTTCGCAACGCAATAAAGAAGTCTAACAGTTTATCTCGGCATCTGTCTTTTAAGTCATTGATCTCATATCTATAAGCAGGGGGGTCTGCGTTCACTATTAAGCCTACGCCCGTCCATTCCTTTCAAGCTTTATCCCGCCCTTAGACTCGTTACGCTTAACGCCCACTTACTTAAAGACTCGTTGGCTCCGCGCTCTATTCGGTCGGAACCCGGTTTGAGAACCTTCTCTCATAGATTCCTTTCACCAAGTCATCGCCAGCAATCAGCTCTTATCCCTTGGTGTGGTGTCAAAGGGCGAGTTCCTTTCTTGTCTTGCCCAAAAACTTGCTTTATTCTCATTGGAGAAAGACTCTCCCGCGGCAAGGTTTTACACATAGGGCCAGCTGCTTTCTTTATCTCGCTTGCCGTTAGTCCGTCTAGCGCCTTTCTTTCGGTTGGGGTCCGTCCCGGGGCTTAGACCGCTTGGGTTCTATTTTTCTCGAAGGCAGTCAACGTGTCAGCCATTCCTCTCCCATTAGACTTGTAAATCCTTTGCTCTTTTTCCTTCTCTCCCTCTACTTTATTTGACAGGGGCGGATAATACCACTCTATCAATAACAAGAATACAGTAGCAATTCAGTTTCAAATGGTTTGAGCTTGGAAGCAACCTACTATCTATCGATAGGCTAAAACAGACTGCTATTGGCTGCTTTGCCTATCTATTCTATTATGGCCGGCTTGGAGACATCAGAGGAAGACCGTCATTTCTATCCGGGTACGATCATAGCTTCATTCATTCGTTGAACCTTGGGGATAACCATTAGCATTGAGGTCAATCACCACACCACCTCTATCCTATCATACGACATTACATGACGCGAGAGTGCATGGTCAACACACACCTACCTAAAGCGCCTACGTTCCGCTTGCAGCCAATACAAGCACAACCTAACTTGCACGAGATTCAACAACCGAAACTACAGGTAGTCCCGAGGGGACGGCATCCTCCTATAATAGTTAGCAGTACTGAACAAGCGAGTCATCGGTCGGAGGAAAGAAAACGTCTTTCAAAAAAAGAAAAAAAAAGGACATCGCTCTAATCCTTGAGAACTTCCTTGATGATTTAGCAATTGAGAGACGGTTGCGACAAGTAAGAAAGTGGGCCACCCGGGAACTGGAAGATAAAAAGAGTTCCTTTTGGCTTATATAAAAAAATATTATTTTTTTAAATAACTAAACTCTAACTGGGCAGACCCTTAATCACTTCTAGTGGACTATGCATAGGACTACCCACGGAGCGGTGAAAAGACAGAAAGTATTCCTATTGATTCTAAGGGAGAACGAAGGACGGAGTGGAGGATGGAGGCGGATCGGTTGGAACGCGGGCTAGCCGGCCGGGAGGTTCGATTCCTCCCCGATTCCTATTTACTCGATCCATTGTTCGTGCAATCTTAAGGTTCATAGTCCTTTAGCTCTTATTACAGTGGTTGACAGTGGCTTATGAAAGTGGTACCCCTTTCTTTACTTTAAACAGTGGTTTACACAGGTTGAATGATACAAGCAGGAAGCAAACAACAGGAAGAACCAGAGCGGGTGTAGATGCTCGTGAAGGAACGGGAGCTGAAGCAACAGGAATTGGTCAACGAGTAGGAAGACTTGGAAATTATTTTGAAAAAGGTGGCTAACACTAATATGCCTATCCACTACTATGGTGGTCATCATCGCTATGGCATGCACTGTGGCATGTTCTATGGTGCCTACCTAGCCTATGCTGCTGGCCAACTACAGATCGATAGTGAGATTCTGATGCTATGCAGTTACGGATGCTCGTAATAGAGATTATGATCTTCGTTATCGGGAGTAAGATCCAGAATTAACTTCAAGTAGGGATCCTAGTGCTAGTTATCGGGGTTCTGTCTTTCTTCACTTCTGATCTTTATCTATGATATGATATTAACTTGAACTTGAAGACGAGTCTTATTCATAACTAGAAAGCAGATCGAAAGAAGCATAGGTACACTTAACACTAACCCAATCCAGATTAAACTACTCTTATCGGAACCCAGCTTCTCTTTTTTAGCGAATAAAGATTGAAGTAGCTCTTACACTTACTATATTTAAAATCTTTCTTATTTTTCATATGAAAGAAGGAGAAGGGGGGTAGAAATCCTAAAAAAGGTATGCCCTACCCTTCTTGCCATTTCCTGCACTAAGCCAAGTTAGCTCATCTTAGGGTTTTCTTTCTTATTAAGAAAGGCTTAAGTTCTTCCTTTATTAAAACAAGGTCCGAGAGTAAGATGGCTATCTTTTCAGCTCTTCTTACTATGCTTTCCGTGGTAGCAAGGCTTATATCAAACCAGACTAGTTCCAGGTGGTTTAGTAAGGGCTTTAGCAAAAGACGTAACAAGCAAGGTATGAAGACTACACTTCACACGAACCAAGTGAACGTTTCCCAAGAGCTAGTGCTCTGATACCATGAAAGAGTTGAAAATACTTTGAGCGGATTGGGTGAAGGATGTGTATATCAATGTAAGAAATCATCTGTTTAATTAAATAGAATACAACACCTCTTGCTTGGCCGTTACACATGGAGTAATCACATAATAGTTATATAAGTAGCCGCTACGATTCTCAGAATTTACCTGCCCATTAGCAACGTATGCTCAGTTATTATTGTATACGCAATAAGATAAGTCAAGTGCGCTAAAAGCGACGTCCCAGTCTTGAGACCTGATCAATCCCATGAATTCTCAATCCTTATGCTTATCAGTCTTCGTTACTCGGATTACAGTCGAGCTATTTTATTGCTTTTTTGTGATTGTCTATTTTAAGGGATATGCCCATAGGGAAACCTAGATTATTAACAGCAGGAACGTACCTATCGTCATATCTGAGGGGACCCGGTCTCAGCAAGCTATGGGATATAAAAAGGTATGCACCTTCCTCTTTGGATGCAGGGTCAGTCATTCTGCTTTGGTTCTGCTGTTAACCACAACTAACATGACTTAACCAAGTCAGATGGCCTCTCTTCTTTTATTAACTCCTTTCCTAAGTTTGGGAAATCTCACTCACTACACAAAATCTATATGATATGTGTGATGCCGACACCTAATATAGAGAGAGTAACGACGACTAGAATAAGAAGAAGAGGTTATGAAGTAACTCGACTGATAAGGAGAGGCGGGCATTGAATCTCTGGCCTTAGCCTGCCTACCAGTCTTGATCTCTTGCAAGAACAAAGGGAAGCACTAATAAACTATTTCAGCATGCGAAATTATTCACTCTCACAGCGATGCTGAAAAGGTCATCTCTACTCTGGCTCAACACTCCCCTGACTTACGCGAAAGAATAATCCTCATAAAACAAGCATCCCGGTTGAGCTCAAGGCTGAGAGCAAGAAGTTCGATCAATTCAGCCAGTCTACTGCTTCTGAAAAGACTTCTTACTACTCTAGTTAGGAAGTATAGTTTAAATATGGGCTTCTATCTTATTTGTTCTCCTCTGCGGTAAGAAGAAGTAGAAATCTGCAGTTAAGATGAATGCAAGAATAGGATCTTAGCTCCCGTTGACCGGCTCTACGACCCCATATAAATAGGGCACTACTGTAGTGCTCATTGGGCCTCCCTCTTTATCTTAAAATTAAACCGGCATACTGAAATCGATTGCACTAAGGGGCTTCAATTTAGCTGAAAGATGGAGTTGAAAAATAGAAAGATATTGGTTACATCTCGCGTACTTGCCCATATTACTTATATGGGGTGACCCACTTCTACTTAAGCTGATTCCAAAGCCGCTCCCATTCCTCAAAGCCCTGCTGCAGAGTCAACCCCTCCTTCGGTCGGTTCATGAGCTGCCCTAACTCTACGCTCGGTAGCTACCGGATCTAATGCACCATTCTTCGGCCTTGGTTCTTTCCTTTCTATATGCTTGTCCAATCTTTTTCTTTGAAGCAATAGAGTTTTCAAGAAGGTTTATATCATTTAGTACTTGTGCTAAGGAACGAAAGTAGTTTAGTACGGGATAAATCCACTTTCAGAAAACCTTTTAGGGACTCATCAAATTTCTTTTCCTCTACAACGGGGAGGGTTTCACCGCGTTTCACCAATCTTGTGAAAAAGACAGGTCTTTTCCAGGCTCGAAAGCCATCCATATCATATATCATTTCAGTCCTAGTTCCCATATACCCAGTGTAGTAGATGAGTTCATAGCTATTTCTTTCTCCTAGTGACTACTCCGAGTAAAGACTACTGACCTTAACCCGTTAACGGGTTTTTGGACATTACTAAATAGATTATGAAGAATCCTCTTCCCCTTATTCCCAGTCTGACTCTTCCAATTTGTAGAGTTGGGCAGGTGAATCAAGATAAATGACTAGGGGATTTCCTGCCCACCCTTGGGGTGTCATCAATATTGGCCGATCAGTTAATACTGAAGCTGAACCATCTGCTGCCGCTGGAGTGCCTTTCCCGCAATATATGTTGTCAGGTAAGTATCCTTAGTGTTAGTGAAAGCGGAAAACAGACTTCTGAAAAGGACAAAGGGCTATATGATGGCCCGAGGTTCAGCTTTCAAGGGGGGGATGAGCGAAAGGTGCTCAAACTAGACTATACTATGGGAACGTTCAGAAGCTATGATCGTACCCAGGACCATTCGACGTTTGATTCTTTCTATCAGGGATACCGATGGCTCTGTGATAGGGCAAACAAAACAAGGTGCTTTCCCACTTCCTTTTTCGCTTTGCGCTTCACTTAAGGCATCTTAAACACGAAAGACGGCCTCTCTCTCTCTGAGACATCTCAGCGGTAGTTCTTCTCAATTAGCGACCTAGCCACGTGTAAACAAACAATGAATTTCGTCGATCTAATTCTAATAGTATATAATAGTAGTAGAAAAATAGCATCAGTGTCTATTAGAAGAGTTGCCTCTCCCAGGTAAATATAGATAGCCTAACCGAACAAAAACAGAAACTCTAAGGAAATAAACAACCTAAGGCTATTTGTTATGATGGGTAAGTTCCCAGCTTCATATATCGATTTATGCCTTTATAGACTCCTTGAGCACCCTTTGAAAGATAAAAAAAGAAATAGCATATATAGATAAAAAGAAGAAAGCTGTTCATTCGGTGTTCATGCCGTCAACTTTCGTATACTCGTTTTGTTCGTGCATTGTTCTTAAAGCATTCTTTGTGGCCCTATTGGATCTAGTAAGGGGAAGGCGCATAATGGTATGAGAGTTTTGAAAGATGAAAGGAAAGGCCATGAAAAAGATGAAGAGAGAGGCTGTCCCAAAAGGACAGGTACAAGACGAAGTGGCAGAAAGATAGAAGTCTTGCACCCTTCAATGCCTTTTCATGCTGATTGGGTAGAAGAAATTTGACCTCGGTTGGTGCACCGGTATACCCCCTCCATCAGGGGATTGTGCGGGAACCGACCTGACCTTATATATAGGCTATCCCCAAGTCCATCCTATAGCTTATATCTAGTGACTACTATCCTTTTCACTAAGCTCTTGGAATCTTTCTATCCCAAGCTGCTCACTTGCTTTGAGTTGTATGTTTATGGGTAAGGGGAAAGCAAATAAAATAAAGGCTAGTCCTATTCATCCTTCTTGATAGATTTCTTCATCAACAAGCAAAGAGAGGTTTAGGCCATGATCCAAGATTCTCAACAGGAACAAGGAATCCTCATTCATATTGATCTGTTGCGAAGCTACAGGGGTGTACTCACTCGAGCGTTAAGCCGCGAGAGTTACAGGAGAGGAGCGAAGTGAGAGGCGGATATGCTAGTCAAGATTTGGTTGTCACTCGAGTTACAGGAGAGGGACTTCGTACGACTAACTTCGTACCTTATGCCCTTAAACGCATAGCAGACAGCTATCTTATTACTTTGAAAGCCACGTTTCACTTCTCATATGTGCCTCCCCTAAAAGTCTCCTTTCTTCTTGACGGTTTAGAGCTTGAACGTGGGCCGTGGTATCTGACGGGACATTGGCCTCCCTCCCGCTACGGCTCGCTGTACGTTCCTTTAGCTATAGGCGTGTCCAATCCGAGAATAGTCCGTTCCACATAGTGCAAGGAAGCTCGGTGGGGTTTCATACGAGGGTCCTGCGTACTGTGCCATCGTCCAACCAGTACAGTATGGCCATTTCAAATCGCCCCGCGAAGCTTTCGGGAAGAGGGGTAGTCTTGCGTTCAGAAAGAAAGGTTATCGTATCGAGATTATCAATCGCTCTTTTTAGTGGGGAGGAATAGTGCAGGAAGGGAGCGAGACCAAGCCGAGCCACTAGGAGAGTAAGCCCTTCCCACGTGTAAAGTTGAATAAAAGAATGCAGCCTCAACCAGAGAGATCAACCTGCGCCGCCGGCGGCGCAGAACGCACTAATCCGCGACTAGCAAGTTTTCCTAAACCAAACTTCATAAATAGAATTGTTACTTTCAAAAAATGCTTGCTGAAAATCAAAGAAAGGAAAGAAGGTCCATTTTCCCACGTAGTTCGTCGGTCAAACCAACGATTCTCTTCTCAAAGTTATAGAGAGATCTTTTTCTAGTTAGACTTCTATCAATGCAATGAAAGAACCATCCCTTCCTATTTCTTTGTCCTGTCAGATAGAAATATAAGAAGACCCAAAAGAGCCCTTCTTTACCACTTTAGGGGGTGGGGGTGAAGGGGGGGTTTACATACAACCGAGGCAAAGTGGTTTATGATTGAATCTCAGAGGCATTCTTATCATTTGGTAGATCCAAGTCCATGGCCTATTTCGGGTTCACTCGGAGCTTTGGCAACCACCGTAGGAGGTGTGATGTACATGCACTCATTTCAAGGGGGTGCAACACTTCTCAGTTTGGGCCTAATATTTATCCTATATACCATGTTTGTATGGTGGCGCGATGTTCTACGTGAATCCACGTTGGAAGGACATCATACCAAAGTAGTACAATTAGGACCTCGATATGGTTCTATTCCGTTCATCGTATCGGAGGTTATGTTCCTTTTTGCTTTTTTTCGGGCTTCTTCTCATTCTTCTTTGGCACCTACGGTAGAGATCGGGGGTATTTGGCCCCCAAAAGGGATTTGGGTTTTAGATCCTCGGGAAATCCCATTTCTTAATACCCCTATTCTCCTTTCATCCGGAGCAGCCGTAACTTGGGCTCATCATGCTATACTCGCGGGGAAGGAAAAACGAGCAGTTTACGCTTTAGTAGCAACCGTTTCACTGGCTCTAGTATTCACTGGCTTTCAAGGAATGGAATATTATCAAGCACCCTTCACTATTTCGGATAGTATTTATGGTTCTACCTTTTTCTTAGCAACTGGCTTTCATGGTTTTCATGTGATTATAGGTACTCTTTTCTTGATCGTATGTGGTATTCGCCAATATCTTGGTCATCTGACCAAGGAGCATCACGTTGGCTTTGAAGCAGCTGCATGGTACTGGCATTTTGTAGACGTGGTTCGGTTATTCCCATTTGTCTCTATCTATTGGTGGGGAGGTATATGAAGGAACGAAACAGTGGATTTAGGAATGAAAGCTCGAATACAAAGAGAACCGGGCTTTTCCAAAGAATTACTGCTGCTTTCCCAGCTTCGTTAGGAAAGTCAGTACCCAATGCTTGGCAATCCTTGGTAGAGCTTATTTATGATTTCGTTCTTAACC
>AUXO015831646.1_pt1 | contig 10474 bp, 8 predicted proteins | sample 768731 | NCBI WGS metagenome assembly AUXO01 (sample SAMN02715735, study PRJNA202380) | gut metagenome | biome: sheep rumen | host: Ovis aries | place: New Zealand: Palmerston North | reverse complement strand
AGCAATATTGTATCCGGCACTATGACGGAAGATTATCGGGTAAAATTTGATGATCGTGAGTTTGAATGTGTGGACTACGGCTTCAAGCCGAACGAGCCTGTAGACGTATTAATCAGGCCGGAAGACTTCGACATAGTAAAGCCCAAGGAAGGCATGATGCGTGGCGAAGTCAAGAGTGTTGTTTTCAAGGGTGTCCATTATGAGCTGATGGTTGAAACCAAGACAGGAACCAGCAAGACTGTGAAAATGCATGTTGTAACTCAGCATGACCTTGTGAATGATCAGAATGGTGAAAAAATCAGTGCAAATGATTTTTATGTTGACTTGGATGACCTGGAAAACAAGAATCTGACAGATCAGGATTTTATTTCTATTGCCAATGCCCAGGCCTGGGATGATGCGGAGAGGGATATTTCTCTGACCCGAGTTGCCCATAATATTGAGAAAAAGCCTGGAGTTTATACGATTACATTTGGTACTGAAAAGAAAACAGAAATCAGTGTCAAGGTTTATGTAATCCATCCTGAATATGTTGAGGATGCCCGTCATAATATTGGTATCAGCGCTCTGGACTTTTTTATCACACCTGACGAGATCAGGGAATCTATGGCAATATCTACAGACCTGAAAACATGGGCAAGTGCAGAAGCGTGGAACTTACAGGACGACAGCAGCGTGGAGATTACTGATGTCAAGTTTGATTTTGATCCGGCGACAGTCACAGAAGGCTCATATGACATAACGTTTTCAACACGGGGCCGCGTATATAAGGTTGAAACCACTGCGGCAAAAGAGGCCGGTGATAAGGTAGGACTCAGTTTCGGACCGGATGATATCCACGTCATGCACAAGGCGGTGACCGAGGCATGAAATCGTTTTTTCGGATGAGCTATCCATATATTTTATGGATTGCTGTGTTCATTGTCGCCCCTATGATCATGATCCTGCTTTATGCGCTTACCCGCACAGGAAACAGTACATTGACGTTTCAGTTTACTCTGGAAAACTTTAGCCGATTTCTACAGGAACCTACATTTCTCAGAGTACTGGTAACATCGTTGCGCATCGCGTTAATTACGACGCTTTTCTGTATACTGATTGGCTATCCGGCGGCTCTTTTTATCGCAGGGCTCCCGGAAAAACGGCAGACTATGATGGTTCTGCTGCTGACACTGCCGATGTGGATTAATATGCTTCTGAAGACATATGCCTGGCGTGGCATCCTTCTGAATTTTGATTTTGAAAGCGAGACGAAGGTCTTCATTGGCATGGTGTATGATTTTCTGCCGTACATGATCATCCAGATCCATACTTCAATCAGTAAAATGGATCCGGAGCTGAAGACTGCTGCCTATGATCTTGGCGCAAATCAATGGAAAACCTTTGTCAAGGTTACGTTGCCGCTGAGTGTTCCCGGGATTATCAGTGGTATAACACTCGTGTTTCTGCCCGCAGTTTCCAGCTTTGTGATACCCAAACTGTTGGGTGGAGGAGATTATGTATTGATTGGAAACCTGATCGAGATCTACTTTCTGACTGCTGGGGACTGGAATTTTGGCAGTGCCATTTCTCTGATCATGGCTCTGATCATTATTGTATCCATGTGGGCAACAAAGAAGCTGGATCGGAATGAACAGGAGGCTTGAGCAGACATGAAAAAGAAAAAAAAGACACTCTGGGATCGATTTACCAGGAGCTATCTTCTGCTGATTCTTCTGTTCATTTACCTGCCAATTCTTTATGTAGTACTCTTTTCATTTAATGAAAGCAAGAGTCTGAGCAATTTTACAGGTTTTTCCTTGAAATGGTATGAGAACATGTTCCAGGACAGAACAATGCTTCAAAGCATATACTATACGGTGCTTGTCGCGGTTATTGCAACGGTCGTCAGTACCATTGTTGGCACCATTGCGGCGATTGGTCTGAGTAAAAGCAAACGAGTAATCCGTACGTTGGTCCTTGAAGTGAATAATCTGCCCGTAATGAATCCGGATATTGTAACAGCAATCGGGCTTATGCTGCTGTTCATTTCGATAAAAATGCAGTTGAGCCTGATGACACTGATATTGAGTCATATCACATTTTGTATTCCATATGTAATTCTATCTGTTATGCCAAAACTTCGTCAGCTGGACGACAATGTGGCTGAAGCGGCACTGGATCTTGGAGCAACTCCGTGGCAGGCACTGATCAAAGTTATTATTCCGCAGATTTATCCTGCAATTCTGTCCGGAGCACTGATTGCTTTCAGTATGTCCTTCGATGATTTTGTGATTTCCTTCTTTACCGCAGGCGTAGGCATTAATAACATATCAATGTACGTCTACTCTATGAAACGGTATAATCCCAGTGTCAACGCGTTATCCACTCTGATTATGGTGGTGGTGACATTGATTCTGATTCTTGTGAATGTGATTCCCTATATCAGGGAAAAACATACAAAAAAAGAGGAGGTATAAAAAATGAAAAAGTTTGTAGTGAGCTGTCTGGTACTGGCCCTGGTATTGGCAATGATTGGAACTGTTGCAATGGCTGATAATGGTGTACTGAATGTATACAACTGGGGCGAGTATATTGACAAGCAGGTAATCACGAATTTTGAGAAGGCATATGATGTCCGTGTAAATTACTCTCTCTTTTCGTCCAATGAAGAAATGTATACCAAATTGATGTCCGGTGCCAGTTATGATGTACTGGTGCCCAGTGACTATATGATTGAACGTCTTCTGAAAGAAAACATGCTTCAGCCAATCGACAAGAGTGTTGTTGATAATCTGGATAATCTTTGCGAAGGTGTCCGTAATCTGGCGTATGATCCTGACAATACGTACAGTGTGCCATATCTCTGGCAGACGGTTGGTATCGTATATGATACGTCGAAGATTGATCCGGAAAAGATGGAAGAAGCAGGATGGTCAATTTTCCATGATCCAGAATATGAAGGACATACATATATGTATGATAGTGAACGCGATGCGTTCATGGTCGCGTTTAAGGCGCTCGGATATTCCTGTAACACTGAGAATCAGGATGAGATCCAGGCTGCATATGAATGGCTCAGGGAAATGGACAAGGCGGTTCATCCTTCCTATGTTACAGATGAAGTGATTGATTCCATGGCCAATGGCGAGAAGTGGATGGCACTGGTTTACAGTGGTGATGCGGCCTATATTCTGAGCGAAAATGAAGATATGGGTTATTGCACACCCAAACAAGGTACCAATATTGCTGTAGATGCCATGGTAATACCTGCCAATGCATCTAATCCTGAGATGGCGAATGCTTTCATCAAGTATATTCTGGAATATGAAAACAGCCTGATGATTTCTTCGGAAGTTGGATATGCATCCGCAAATGCGGAAGCCCTGGCAGAATTATCCGGTCCTGGCGGTGATTATGAAGGAAATGCAGCTTATATTCCACGTGCGGGCTATGAAAAGGATGAGATGTTCCATGACAATGAAACGCTCAAAAAGATGCTGAGCGAGCTGTGGATTAAAGTAAAACTCCATGAGTAAGTCATAAAAAATCAGATTCCTTCTGTGATAATGATATACGCCTGCTGAAGTTGCCGTAAACAAGCTTCAGCAGGTGCTTGTTTGTTTTGCAACAAGAATGCAAATGAAGCCTTTGATTTGTAACAGTATAGCTTTCTGAAAAACTCGCTGGGCATTTTTCAGTTTATTCCCGGATGCGAGGGTTGCAAATCATCAAAAGACCTTTATAATACTAGAGGAAACCGATGAGAGGCAGAGACTGTGCGGAAAGTCTTCAGAAAGCCGGAGCAGATGGGAACCGGTGATGGATAGCATGGTTATGGGGCTTTGAGGGTGCCAGAGAACAATGCAGAATTCAGTAACTGGCAACGGAACCGCCGTGATCCGGGAATGAGTGGGATGCATCAGCGTCCAAAAGGAGTGGCACCACAGGCAGACTGTCTCCATAATACCGGGATAGTTCTGCCTTTTGTTTGTGTAAGCAAGGAGGTACAACATGACGGAACAGGAACAGAATGTACAGACAGCAGAAAAGAAACAGGTCATTTTTTCAGGAATCCAACCCTCTGGAACATTGACTATCGGGAATTACATTGGAGCTTTGCGGAATTTTGTTAAACTGCAGAATGACTATGATTGTATCTATTGTATTGTCGATGAGCATGCGATCACTGTCCGGCAGAATCCTGCAGATCTGCGAAGAAGATGCCTGGAACTTGCTGCAATCTATATTGCAGCCGGCCTTGACCCGCAGAAAAACCTGATTTATTGCCAGAGCCATGTCAGTGCACATGCAGAACTTGCATGGATACTCAACTGCTTTACATACATGGGTGAACTGAGTCGTATGACACAGTTCAAGGCTAAAAGTGCAGCGCATGAGGACAACATTAATGCAGGCCTGTTTACCTATCCGGTGCTGATGGCAGCTGATATTTTGCTTTATCAAACAAACCTGGTACCTGTGGGGGTTGATCAGAAGCAGCATCTTGAACTATGCCGGGATATTGCACAACGCTTTAATTCGGTTTATGGTAATGTGTTTACTATTCCGGAAGGATATATTCCCAAAATTGGCGCGAAGATCATGAGCCTTCAGGAACCGGAGAAAAAGATGTCCAAGTCAGATCCGGCAGAATGCTATATAGCCATTCTTGATGATCCTGACACAATTCGGCGGAAGATCAAAAGAGCAGTCACAGATTCAGACGGAGAAATACGTTTTGATCCGGAAAGCAAACCTGGTGTCAGCAACCTGCTCTCGATTATGAGCGCTCTTGGCGATGAGGATGTGGATTCGATTGCGACCAGAATGCAGGGAAAAGGATATGGAGAACTGAAAAAGGAGACAGCCGATTGTGTTATTGCTGCGCTGGAGCCTTTACAGGCTGAGTATAAACGGTTAATAGCTGATAAGGCATATCTTCAGAATGTCATCGATACCAATGCAGCAGCTGCCAACAGTCTGGCAATCAGAACGCTTCGGAAAGTGCAGAAAAAAGTTGGATTTGCACCAAGGGGCTGACAAGATCCATACAGACTACAGACCGTCTGGATTCTTCAGACGGTCATTCTTTTTGTGCTCAGATTTCATATATGAGGTATTCGGCTTAATTACCAGTGAATATGAGAGTTCTGACCGAATAGGCAATTCAAAGAACCTGAAAAAACAAGAAAGAAACACCCAAAAATCTGATTGCATGTTATGATGATTCAAGACAGCGAAGTTTAAAGGAGGCGTCTGCAATGCAGGTGACATGTTATCCGGGGAAGCTTCAAGGAGTGATGCATGCTCCCGCATCGAAATCAGAATCGCATCGGCGTATGATCTGCGCGGGGTTGTCTCATGGAGAAGTCACACTGAAAAACTTTATGAACAGTGAGGATACCGAAGCAACGGCCAGATGCCTTCGTGCCTTAGGGGCTCAGGTGCTGCATTCGGAAAGTGAAGTCAACATTCAGGGATTTGTGCACAAACGTGAGTTGCTTCCGGAATTTGACTGCGGCGAGAGCGGCTCCACACTGCGCTTTTTTGTGCCACTTGCATTGACGATGTGCGGAGGCGGACGGTTTTCTCTGCACGGACGGCTGGGCAGAAGACCCATGGATGTTTATCGAGATCTGTTTGTTCCCAGTGGCGTGAAATGGCACATGTATGAAGGTACAGATGGCGCAGCTGAACTGGTTGTTGCGGGCGGACTGGCATCGGGGGATTATGTGCTGCCGGGCGATGTTTCAAGTCAGTTTGTGTCAGGCCTTCTTTTTGCGCTTCCGTTGTTGCCTTCATCCTCTACTTTACGAGTGAACCCACCAGTAGAGTCAGCCGGGTATATTCGTATGACAATACACGCACTCAAGGAGAGTCAAATCCAGATTGAAGAACTTGCCCCGTTTTATTGGCGAATTCCCGGTGGGCAGCATTATCAGGCGGTGCATTCATTTATAGAAGGAGACTGGAGTCAGGCCGCAGTGCTTTTATGTGCTGATGCATTGGGCTCTGATGTAACGGTTCGTGATCTCTCAATGGATTCACTTCAGGGAGATATGGCTGTATTGAATTGTCTGAAACAGCTTGGGGCAGATATAGAAACTGAACATGACACAGTTTGTGTAAAGCCCGGTTTGTTACGCGGAACTGAACTTGATATGCACGATTATCCGGACATAGCACCCATGCTTGCCTTGGTTTGTCAGTTTGCAGAGGGTGAAAGTCGTCTGACGGGCTGTGGGCGTCTCCGGCTAAAGGAATGTGATCGTCTGTCCGGAACTGTAAGTATTCTGAATCGTCTTGGTGGGAATGCAAAAGAAGATGGAGATGCTATTGTAATTCAGGGCGTCAAGAGCTTACAGGGAGGTTCGGTTGACTCATACCATGATCACAGAATGGTAATGCTGGCCAGTATAGCAGCCTTGGTATGTCAAAATCCTGTTGAGATCTCTGATGCAGAAGCAATAGACAAGTCGTGGCCGGATTATCTTGAAGTCTTCCGCAGACTGGGAGGCAGGACGGCGTGAGCAGTCAGTTTGGTTTAGCCCTGCACGTGAGTCTGTTCGGCCAAAGTCATGGAACAGCAGTCGGAGCAGTTATTGATGGGTTTCCTGCAGGCCTGCTGATTGATCAAGGTATGCTTAGTATGGAAATGAACCGGCGGCGACCAGGCAGCAGTGCTTTGACAACATCACGGAATGAAGAAGACAAAGTCGAGTTTCTTTCAGGTGTTTTCAGAGAGAGAACAACCGGACAGCCGATATGCCTGATTATCCGGAGCAAAGATATGCATTCAGAAGACTATGGGGAGATTCTGGATTGTGTACGGCCTTCACATGCAGATTACACCGGACATATACGATACTATGGTTTTGAGGACTTCCGTGGCGGCGGTTCATTTTCAGGTAGACTGACAGCACCATTGGTTGCTGCAGGAGAACTGTGCAGACAATGGCTTTCCTTACAGGGGGTACGGATTGAAAGCCATATTCGCCGTATTGGCAACGTTTGGGACACATCTCTTGAATCCGTACAAGAGAACGATGATCTTTCTGGATTGCGTACAGAGCAGATTCCGGTCATCGATAAGAATGTTGCTGCTTTGATGAAACAGGAAGTGGCAGAATGCGCAGGTAGAGGCGATTCTGTTGGTGGCATGATCGAAGGCAGGATTGTAGGGTTGCCGGCTGGTCTCGGGGCGCCGTTCTTTGATAGTGTGGAGTCGGAACTCAGCCATTTGTTCTTTTCTGTTCCGGGTGTAAAAGGGGTTTCTTTCGGGAGTGGCTTTTCTCTGTCTGGTATGCATGGAAGCGAAGCAAATGATTGTTTCAGATATGATGGAAACCGTATAGTAACGGTAACTAATCACTCAGGTGGTATCAACGGTGGTATTACGAATGGAATGCCTGTGTTATATACATGTGCAATCAGACCAACACCTTCGATAGGGAAAGAACAGAAAACTGTGTCATTGCGTACAGGCCAGGAAACAGTCTTCTCAATCAAAGGCAGGCATGATCCTTGTATAGTGATCAGAGCAGCAGCTGTTATGGATGCCATGACTGCAATCGGCATTTTGGATCTGTGGAAGGAGCGTGCAGCTTGCGTGCATTCATAGCGTACCCTGGGACAGAAGGAAGTTTTTCCTGGGCAGCTGCCAGGAGTGTATTTGCTGATGCCGATTATTATGGCTGCTCTTCATTTGAAGAAACAGCAGCTATGGTACTCTCGGGCCAGGCAGATTATGCGCTGCTTCCAATTGAAAACTCCTTTGCAGGTGCTGTCCTGAATACCTACAGGATTCTTGAGAATGGTGCTTTGCAAATGGTCGGGGAAACATTGAAACGTGTGGAGCACCAGCTTCTTGGTGTGGTTGGCTCTTCGCTTTCAGATATTCGGACAATTACAAGCCATCCACAGGCAATAGCGCAATGTGATGAGTATCTTAAAACATTGCACGGAGTCAGACTGATCCCTTCTGAGAATACTGCGATTTCAGCGCGGATGATTGCAAAAAACAACGACCGTACCGTAGCTGCCATTGCAAGCAGGGAAGCTGCAGAGATATACGGGCTTACGATTTTGAAACCAGATATTCATACTTCATGTCAGAATACAACCAGATTCACGATAGTGTCAAAACTAGGAATTCCGCTCGGACATCCGAACAAGGCGAGCGTGGTATTCACGGTATCCAATGAAGTCGGTGCTCTGGCGAAGGTCCTGGATAGTTTTGCAGCCAGCGGGTTAAATATGACACGTATTGAATCCCGTCCTATACCCGAAACCCCATTTTATTATTTCTTCCTGGGCGATTTTGAGGGAGATGTTGAGGCACAGCGATTACATGAAGCTATGGAAAAAGCCAAGAAGCACACAACTCAGATCAGATTACTGGGAATCTATCCCAAAGGTATACTTAATGACTGAACCATGAAGAGCAGCTTACAATCCGCAGCTGCTTTTTCTATGCTTGTCAATATGGAAAGCAGAGGCGTATAATATAGCGTATGTCATTTTATGGGCATAATGAATGGGGGAAAGTCATGAACAGTTTTCAACGTCGATGGCGGATGCTGAAGACAGCATGGAATGAAGAAAAGTTCTTTGGTGTGAAGAAGCTTATTGTCAGGCATTTTATGCTGACAGGAGATTTCCGGACTCTGAGACGTATGTATGCATCGATCCGACGCATGGAAGAGCGTCATGCTGAAAGCGATCCTTTGTATCATCAGTGGTTTATGGATGGTCTCCCGGATGCTGATGAACAAAACAGACAAAGTAGACGTGTATTCAGTCACAAGGTTTCATTTCTGATTCCAACTTACAATACACGACCTGATTTGCTTAAAGTTTTGGCTGAATCCTTACTGGCACAGACATGTACTGCCTGGGAAGCATGCTTCTATGATGGATTGAGTACAAACGAAGAATCCAGAAATATGCTTAAGACAATCGGTGATCTCGATCCACGATTTCATGTCATATTTGGCAGAGAAAACCTGGGCATTTCCGGGAATACCAATAAAGCTCTGGACATGGCGCAGACAGATATTGTGGCACTTTGTGATCATGATGATATCCTTACACCGGATTGCGTTTACTGGATTTTGGATGCGTGTGAAGAGGGCGCCGATCTGTTCTATTCAGATGAAGATAAGTGTACTGAGGACGGAGAAGTGTTCTTTGATCCACATCTCAAGGCAGACTATGCGCCTGATGCTCTGCGTTCCGGCAACTATATGTGTCATGTTATGGGAATGACTACAGAGCTTATGCGACGACTCGGCGGACTTCGATCAGAATGTGATGGCAGCCAGGATCATGACCTGGCTTTGCGTGCAACAGAACAGGCGACCTGTATCGCACATATTCCGCATGTCCTTTATCATTGGAGGATGTTGAATACATCTTTTTCACATGCTGCGGAGGAACGCTGTGCCCGCGCAGCGGCAAGAGCTGTTGAAGGCCAGCTGGAGAGATTACAACTCGGAGGTAAAGTACAGCTGAATCTTCTGCAGCCAGAAATCCAGTATTCGATTCCAGCTGATACAAGAATAACGCTTATAATACATGGCTTGGATCATCACCTGAATATTCACTGGCTGAAAGCCTTATTGGACAAAACAGGGGAAGATGTTGAGCGTATCAAGGATTGTCTGCTGCTTTGTGACTCGATGCCTAATCGAAGAAAATTGCCGGTGAAGGCTCAAAAATGGCAATTCGGAAATGCAAAGACACTGGACGAGGCTGTCAAGTATGCACAGGGAGAGATGTTGCTGTTTCTTGAACAGGGCATGCGTCCGATTGAGGATGGTTGGTTGCACAGAGTGCTGATGATGGCAACGAGGCCATGGATCGGAGAAGCTGGTGGGGGCATTGTGGACCGGAATACCGAATATCTGAGTTGTGGCTATGCCGTCAATGTGCCCAATGGCGCGGTTGGTTGTTTCCGTGGAGAAAACTGTATGGGACATACATTCCAGCTCTATGATCGTCTTGTGCGGAACGTGACTGCAGTCTCGTCCTGTTATATGATGATCCGCAGGGATTGTTTTGAAAAACTAGGAGGTTTTGGAGAGTGGCGCTCGGATCTGCGCTCTGTAGACCTCGGACTGCGATGTATGGCACATGGATTATTTAATGTGACCGTTCCACATAGTATTATGAGAACACAGGAATCAACCCAAGTCATCAATGATCTGACCCCGCCGGTTGACCTCGCAATGTTCCAACGCAGAAATCCAGCTCCTCAGGAACATTTTTACAGTCAGTATTTTGAAAAAAGGAAGGGAAGCATGATTGTAGACTGGGAACGCCATCCTGAGGTTCATACGGTCTATACACTGTTTTCCGAGAGAACCTAGAAGAGTGCAGGCAGCTGTTTATAGTGAAATGTAACAAACCAATGGTAAGTGTTGATTTGCTTGCTTTCGATTGCTATAATCCGGTGAGTCACAATTCAAAAATGATGATGTGGAAGGAGCTA
>AUXO011687654.1_pt1 | contig 10474 bp, 14 predicted proteins | sample 768731 | NCBI WGS metagenome assembly AUXO01 (sample SAMN02715735, study PRJNA202380) | gut metagenome | biome: sheep rumen | host: Ovis aries | place: New Zealand: Palmerston North | reverse complement strand
AATAATGTCTTCTTCGTAATCAATCATGAATGTGCCATCTGGGAATGTAGCTCCACCAAACAATGCTTCAAAATATGGTCTATCAAAGACACTTGTGTTAGTGAACGCCGACTGACTTCCATCACGCACATATGGCTGATTAACCGCATATATAAATCTTTGGAAGTTTTGCCGTGCATAATACTTCTCGTTATGAGAAGTCTTAATCCCTAAATAGTCACTCTCGACATCTTTGCGCCAGAAGTAAAACATATACGGAATAATATTAGGAAGCCCCACTGCGCCGCTAGTTCGATTACACGCAAAACTTACAAACTCTTTTACAAAGTCTACAAATGTTGTAAGGTGTTTAGCTTGACAAGCATTCTGCCCTTCAATAAAGTAAAGCCCTTTTTCGGCTAAATCTTTAAGGTCGTAAGCGAAGCAATAGCTTCGGAATGTAGAAGAGTTCGCATCGTGCATATACAACTTACCAAGCCACTCATCCTTTAACCAATCATTCGCCGCTTTAAGCCCGAACTTTTTATTTATCTCATAGAAAATCTTATTAAATGCTAAGAGTTTTTCATGTGGTTTTGGCATCTCTCTTTCAAGAGTAACAATATCTTTATGACTAACATTGCTATTGCCGTCTATACTTGAATCAGCCACAGTATCTATATCAATAAAATTATCTATAAAGTCCGTGTAGCTTAACTGTCTATTGTCAAACCCGTTAAGTCTCGCAATCTCAGAGCCATACTCCTTCTGCAATCTGTTATATTCGGTCGTAAAATTTCTATCGAGTTTAACATTAATTTCCATCCATTACTTTTCCTTTCTATTAGCCCACTTAATAGCTTCGCTAAATTCCATAACTTTGCCATCAACCTCTAACAACGGTGTAGTGGTAAATCCTTTTTCTCGAATAGCTTCTTCGCCTTCAACAACTTCGTAATCAATGTTTTCTCCGTCCAGTTTGGCTTTTAACACCTTACATCTCGGACAGTGAGTTGTGTATAAAGTAATCATCGCTCATTCTCCTTTTTATTTATTTTCGTAAAACTCCCTTATTCTCTCGATGTAATCAACATCGTCTAAAGCGAATTTACGGCTCGGATTATGATTCTCCAACTCCCATTCGAACAGCCCAATAAAACTCTGAAATGGTCTGTCTGACGCATATTTACGCCAGATAACCGACAGGTCTGTACAAAAGTTCGCTATCTCTTTTTCTCTACCAACACTATCAGTTTTCATGAAAAATACCTCGCAATATACTTAACCATTTCATCTATCTCGTTATGATAAAACAATTTATCAGACATATAGTACAGATAAGGATGCACATCGCATACATATCCGTCCTTATTAGTAATATACAACACAATCGGCACATTCTTCTTGAATGCTAATGCCGTTTCAATAGCAGTTCCAATAGAGTTTGTTTTCGTATCGCAAGCCGAAATAACAACGTCTGCATTTTCAGCTTTTCTCCACTCCCATCTAATATATTCTTTATCGTCATCGTACTTCTGCGGGTCGTCTGCGGTCGAATAGTAAAGCACTGGATTAACAACACGCACCATTCTTCTAAAGTCTGGCGAAAGTTCAATCGCACGAGTGACTTCTTTGCGCCATTGATTCATCTCTTCAAATGTCTTACCAGTCATAGCACCCGCTAGATAAATCGTCATATAATCACTCATATGAAAATTTCCTCTAACTCAGTAATCAAGTCTGCAATTTTCTTGTCGAATTTCATCTCGCCAGTTCCAATTTTATCCATATAAAGCCCCCTAATTGTAGATATCACATCCTTCGCAATCAGCGACTCATATGCGGACTTTCTAATTGTAACAACATCTTCTCTATTATCGCAATCCATCGCACTCGTTTCCTTTCTTTGGCTCCCAGTTGCGTGTGCGAATTGGTACGTTCCACGGCTGTTTAAGATGATGCCTTTCACAGTCGTAAATTGTGCATTTCCAATTCCCGCAATAAATCATTTCTTCATCGGATTCTTTATTTTTCCTTTTTCTCTCCGCAACAACTATCATTCGAATCACCTAATATTAAGTTCATATTTAACGGAACCGAATCTAAAATCATTTCATCATTGGCGTTTATGATACGCTTCAACTCTTGCATATACCATTGCGCTTTCCCAATATCTTCTGCACCGTTTTTATCTGCGTAACGCCAGAGATATTTAAATATATTAAATAAACATCCATGTGCAACGGTAATATCACCCAAGAAGAATCTCATAGCGTCAATGCATTGAACTTTTTCTTGACGATAATGTTCTGGATTAATTGCCGATATCGCTGATGCATCTGTGTCAAATTCAAGAACAACATCGTCAGTATTAATATCTCGTACCACAACGTGTGCAGACTCTTTCGTATTCATCCATATACACCCTAGAACCCCAATACTCTAAACTCTGTTCGCCTACTTTTACATCAATTAATTTGCCGTAGCAATGCGGACACAAATCATATTCTTCACACAAGCGGTCTATTTCACGTTTGTAATCTTTATCGCCAGTTGATTGATATAATTCGTTGAGTGCGCTTGCTAACACATATAAAGATTCTTCATCCTTACCGTCATACGTATCTTCCAACGCATCAATTATTTCGTAAGTCCAATCCATTTATGTAATCAATTTAAACCTCCTGTTTTATTTTTGTATCACTTATTCTCCGTTAATTATCATACCATATTTAGGACTATACGTCAAGATGTCGCCACATATCTCATTCACTTCACTGGCTGAAAGATGACTAAATTTACAATCTGAATTGTTGATTGTGTCCGCAATTTCGGTCGGCGTAAACACTCTATTTAAGAACTCCCATTTTCTACCGCAGACGGCGCAGTTCAGTTCGCCGTCTGGAATCATCTCTAAAGAAATATGTGGGTCGCCAGTACAAGTCTTGTAGATGTAATACATATTCTATACCTCACTTAGCAATATGCGCTTTCAAAGCATTAAGACATAACTCATAAATAATCTTAGGTGTAGTCTCTTTCTTAACAAACAACGGAGTAAGACCATTTTTAATTTGCAACGATAAAACTGTGCGTAATACCGCCGTCGAGTTCATATTTGAGCGGTAATTACCTTGTATAATATCTTCAATGGTAGTGTCTTCAACAATTAAATAGTTGCGAACGCCACCATACATTCGTCTAAATTCACGGAAAACACGCCCTTCATCCTTTGAAGCATTGGCGAAATTACCAACTAATTCTGTCAGATTCGCCTTGCGCTCTATGCAGAGTTCATCGGTGAAGTACATATCCATCATGATACCAAGCTCTTCGCACTTGGTAACTAACAGGCTGTAATCGCCAGTCTGTAACGCTTTACTCTTCCACATAATTTTATGTTCGTCAAAGTAATCCGTGATATGTTTATTAACTTTTTCTTGCGTGTCAACTAAAATAACAAAGTGTTCCGTCATTAACTTATCAAACTCTTTTGGTGTGAATCTCATTTCCAACTTTTTCACCTCCTTTCTTTAATAAAAATTTGAGCCTTCAAGTGGTCTGTAAGATTCAATCCACAACTCTTTCTGCTTGTAATCTTTAACCCACTTGCCGTCATCGCCCATTTTAAATTTAGGAGAATACTTAAATTTCGTCACTATCGCCAAATCGCCATCTTTTAACGGCTGTGACTTGAATGTTTTCTTCTGAATCTTAACATCCAACACATTGCCGTTTGCAAGACAATACACTTGCAGTCTTGGCGAATATGTAGTAACACAACTCATAACATAAATCACATTAGCAAACTGTTCTTTATTTTGTATATCTATATAACCAAGATATTCATTCTGGTCTGTAATTCGCTGTTTCAGCGTCCTATGATTACACACTTTTTTAACGTTGCTTTCGACCGCCTTAATTACGGAAAACATGTCAACCTTCATCAGTGTCTTTTCCGTCTTACGCTCCGCAAATTGCTCAACCATTTCCAACGGTAAACACAGCTTATCGACAGATGTAAACTTCAAATTCTTATAACGCTTTACATCGCCAGACTTATAGACCCTATAGAACAGGTCTGCAACATGTAGTAATGCGTTAATTTCACCGAAGTCGCTGAAAAAGTCTAACTTAATTAAGATATTAACGTGTTCGCTTGTCACTTCGCCCCGACACCTTTCTTTGATAGCTACCAAGACATCCGTGAATGTATCGTATTTTTCGCCATAAACATTGTTTGCAAGGCTGTCACCAGTGTTCTTACCGATACTTTTAATCGAGTTAAGACCTTTAACGACCGCATTATCTTCCTTAATATAAGAGTACCCGTTCCTAGATTCGCCAAACTTAATAGGCTTAATCTTGACTCCGTGCTTCTTGGCGTAAGTAGTTATATTACCAGTCTTCTCGATATTGCCGTCAAAGGTATTTAACGCCGCCGTAACCCACTCAACTGGATAATATAATCTATACCATGCGCTAATGTAAGCGATTGCGTGATACGACATACTATGAATCTTAGAGAATGAATAATCTGATGCGTCCAAAATTGTCTGTAAGAATGGCTCGATAACCACCGTAGCATCCGACTTAGATACGCCATACTCTGAAACCATAGTATTGATAAACCGCTCTTTGATTTCTGGCAAAAGAGACTCAGTACCTTTTTTCTTCGCTATTGCTCTTCGCACTACGTCAGCTTCGCCCGAAGAATATCCCGCAAACTTCTGCAACCATTCAGATATTTCCTCTTGGAATAACAGTCTTCCGAACGTAGGGTCAAGAAAGTCCTGCAACGGTTTAAGTTCGTAATCAACATATTCACCTTCCGCTACATTGTCACGATAAGAAGCACCAGAAGGTCTAAGTGCGGCGTTGCAGATTGCGCCAAGCATAAAGAAATCTAAATCTCCACGCCGATTTAATATCTTAGCGAGTGTTTCGTCAGAGAAGAACCGTCTAATGAATGCGAAAGCCATTGAAGACTCATACTGGAAAATCATTGTAGTATCTTCACGCATCGACTTATATACTTCAAAATCGCCCATATTCTTGAACAGTTCACTATCTGGCGTTGGCTTCGGATGACCGCAGTATTCAGCGACTAAATTTATCAGCTTGAGCGTATTCAGTCCAAGCAAATCAAACTTGACCCAGTTATAAGCGTCAAGAGATTTCATCTGAACTTGTGTTGAAACATAATCGGAATTGCTATTTGTCGCAAGACCAAGTAAACGGCTGATATTCTTATCCGAAATTAAAATACCACTTGCATGGATTCCAGTATTAACAACTACACCGCTTGCGAGTTCCACAATATCAATAAGTTTCGGATACTTCTTACGCATCTCGTCAGTGATTTCTTCGCCGTCCTTACCACCCAACATCTTCTTTATCTTGGCGATTTCATCGAGAGAATATCCTAATCCTTTGCCCGCATACTCTATTGCTTTCTTGGCTTTCATCGTGCCAAAAGTAATGATTTGAGCCGCTTGCATATTCGGCAGATTTAAGTGGTCTTTAATAAGGAACTTCGTAACTTTGGCTTTAGATTCATCATCGTAGTCAGTATCAATATCAGCGAGATTGACACGCTCTCTCGACATAAATCTTGAAAACGGAAGGTCATACTTAATTGAATCCATTTCCGTAATTCGATTAACATAAGCGACTTCTGAACCGCCGACAGAGCCACGACCGAAACCATAATTGATGCCATTGGCGTTCTCATAATCACGGATGTGCATCTGTAAAAGCATGAAATCCTGTGCGTTATTGTCGCACATAACTTCATATTCTTCTCTCAGTCTTGGCTCTATCTCTTCCCAAGTATATCTCTTACTTGCATACGGATGATTCTTATATGCTTCGACCGTCTTCTGCCACAGAACTTCCTTGCCATTCTCATAAATCTTCGGATACTTGTATGACCTATCAAGTTCGAACGCTTCTACCATGCCCGCCATGACGTTTGTCATCTCGATAGCGTTAATATAAACATCTTGCGGTAAGCAATTCTGACGTTCATATTCTTGTATCAAATCTTCGTAACTTAACATGCAAAGATTAAATTCATCTTCATCTGGATAAGCTGTACCCGCACCCCTCTCGAATATCAGTCTGGCTTCTGCGTAACGATTATCGAGAGAATGTGTGTCAGTTCCCGCTATCAGAGGAACGCCAGTCGCAAGAGAAACTTCATATACATACTGGTTGTAATCTTTTTGTTTCTGACAACAATGATGCTGAATTTCTAAGAAACATCTATCTTTATTTTGACGAATAAAATTAATCGTTCTTTCACGCACGTTATCATTGGATTTGACACCAAGCAATCCCGCAATGCAAGCTGTAGTAATCATCACATTATCACTGGTATTAAATAACTCATCCATCGAAATTCTTGGAGCGTGGTAAAAGTGACCATCATTTCGATTATATGACCTAGAACTTAACTCGTTAATCTCCTGTACTCCATCAAAGTTCTTGGCGATTAAGATACAGTGATAATTGTCCCATATCTTATCTTCAAGTGTCTCCGTAACGTATGCCTCGATAGCGTGGATATACTTCATACCGACAGCTTCTATCTTTTCTTTTTTCGTAATCCAATCATAGACGTTACCATGTTCGGAAAACGCCAGACTTGTCATGCCAAACTCTTTAGCTTTGCCGATTGTTAATTCAATCGGAGTAACGCAATCCATACCCGCATTGGCATTACTATAAGGACTATGTACGTGATAGATAGTATAATTATTCTTCTGCATCCTCTTCCTCTTCGTCTTTATACTCGCATGTATTACGGAAATCACAGAGTTGCGAACACATGATAAATGACTTCTGCGGATTAAACTCAACATCTTTTTCTATATTGCTAATCGTTTCTAAAACCCACGATTTAGTGTTTTCACATTCAGCAGAATCGAAATTCCTAAAAATCAAATTCTTATCCCTAAAAAGCAACCACGCCAGTTTAGTAGGATAACATCCATATTTCTGGTAAATACCTTCCGAATATAAGTATGCCTGTTTAAAATAGCCATTCCATGTATCAATATTCTGTTTCTTTGGCGTTCCATCCTTTTTGAGAGTGTTGAAAGCCGACTTATAATCCACGACTATATGATTGCCATCCTTATCTTTAAGATGTAAATCTATGAAGCCGTGAAATTTATATTCGCCAATATTAAAAAATACTTCTTCTTCTGTCGCCACCACATCGTAATCTTTCAAATAGTTAAAATCATACGATGAAAAGAAGTCTACGCATTGATTCTCAGTATTCTCTTTCGTACTCTGGCGAATAGGTTCAAAATTACAATCAGCCAAATCGAGATAATAACCGCCCGCATCGTATATCGACAATACACCGTTCGCTATCAACTCAAGCGTTTCGTGCATATTACTTCCATTCTCTGCGTACCAATTAGAATCTTTCTCATCTCTATGTTCAACGTATTCTAAATACCACTGATAGGGGCATTGATTATATGACGAAACTCTACTATAACTCCACATATCGCTATGTCCCAATTTATATCACCACCTTTTCCTTCTGGCGTACAACTCCCTATACACTTGCTCCCCACAGTCCATCGGACTATCCTTTTCTCCTAAATACCCAACGTTGTCTATTATGTAATAAACATTCGTTAAGCATTTCAACTTATCTAATTGCTTGCGAAGTTTGATATTTTCTTTACTATATAAGTTCACATCATTATCGAAAGCTATAACAACATCACATTGAAGTCTTAATAACAACTTTAACTGATAGTCTGTCATACCGTGGGTTTCGGCAGAGCATACATTCTTTATTCCCCAACCCCAACACTTCATTGTGGATTTAATACTTTCACATATAATAATTTCGCCCGCTTCACGCACATACGGCAACGCCAAATCTAATGATTGAAAGTAATCCATATCTCCGATTTTGTAATAATTTAAATATTTCGGAACTCTAAGTGCTTTATAATTTGGATATCTCGTGCGACCTTTAATGTTAATGAGGTTGCCACTTATATCCCTTACTGGATAAACGATGCGATTCATGTCATTGTCAATTCGAATATCAAACTTACTGATTATGTCTTTTTGTATACCTTCGCTCTCCCATTCTGGAATCGGTTCTTTGGAATACCTTGTGATTTTATCTTCCGATAATATCTCATGCGATACTGTTTTGATTGTGCTTTTCTTAATGTCTAAATTTTTACTACGTAAATATCTTACCACTGGCGAAGAGCATCCTTTTCTGATTTCCATCCCCGCAAGTTCAGATGATTTAATAACCGCATCATTAAAAGTGAGATGTTCAAATGTCATCAGCCACTTAATTATTCCACCGCCAGTCTTGCAAGAATGACAAAAGAATTTCGTGAATTTGCCATCAGCGTCTTCTGTTATCGAAAGACTTGGAGTTTTATCTACGTGAAGCGGGCAGTTCGTATAATGTTCTCTGCCGTGAGACTCAAATTCAAATCCTTGACTTTCGGCATAATCAAGAAGGTTTACTTTTTCGCCAATCTCATCAAGATACTCGCTGTCGTAATATGTATCTTGTGGCATCGTTTATTCTCCATTTAAGCAAATACGTTTTCTTGTTGCTGATGTTGCTTTGCTTGCTGAATCCTCATTTTCTTTCCACTGAAACAGAAATCGAAGTAGTCCGTATCATCTGACATATCATGCTGTTCACCAAGACGATTAGCGGAAATCTTCATAAAAGCGTTACCGCATTCAATACCGTCACGCTCAACCATTTCTCTAGTCTTGACTTGCCACTTTGCGGAAAAAGATACATACCGCTCAATCTTGTCAGAATCAGCGACTTCATTCTGTCTGTTTAACTGTACAGCGGAAATCACTATCATGTTTAATTTGCCCGCAATACTGTTCTTGAGGAAATCTGTCATCTTTCCCAATCGGTTGTAGTTTGTTTCGGCTGTATCGGAATCATTTTTGATGTAATCATATATCAGAACTTCAACGCCATATCTATCACGCAGAACACGGCAGATATTGTAGACTTTCATCTCATCGTAAGTCGGTCTATAGATATGCCAGAACTTACGTGTCTTTATCCATTCCAAAGCCCTACTAATATTGTTCGCTTGCTCTGACGTATAATTACCACTCTTAACGTCTTTAACTTCTATTCCAGTAAGATTCGAAATCACTCTCGCCATGAACAACCTATCACTCATTTCAGTGTCAATATAAAGAACTGGGACATCCTTTTGCAGAAGATACATCGCTTGCTCCATTAACAGGACGCTCTTTCCCGCCTTACGTCTACCACCGAAGATATACATCTCTGTCGGTTCAAGCGGTGCGTACTCATTCAAGATTTCCCACTTCCACTGCACCTTACCAAGTGTCTCTCTCTTTCTGGCTTTCTCGATATCGAACCAGAGATTGTCTACTTTATCACCGAAATCAATTAAATCATCTTCGATAATGTACTTCTTAGATAAATCTTCGACAACTGTATACACGCTTGTGTTTATTTCATCTATACCTTTCTCGATATCGTGACAATCCTCAATGACAGAATCAAGATTCGCTATTAGCTGACGCTTATATGAATTTGCCATAACACTTTTTGCTAATTCAACATAGTCTTCTGCGCTTGTTCTGGCTACACATTCGGAAAGCGCCTTTAATTCATCGAGATTCGGCATGTTAGAGCTATAGTATAGTTTTTTCACTCCGAGGTTCGAGTCAATTTCTCGAAGAATACCGAAAGAATCAACGGTCAAACCTTTATTAAAGCACGATTTTATCGCATAGTATAAACAGCCCATTGCGGTGTCATAAAAGTGACTTGGACTCAAAAAATCACTCTCTAAAATTAATTCTGGCTTATAGAAGAGCGATGCTATCACACCGCCCTCCGAAGCTGAATCATAAATAGGTTCGTTATTCAAATTAATCCCACCTTATTAAGCGAATGGAAGTTCTTCGTCAATGCCGTCTGGAATGTTTACAAACGATGAATCCTTTTTGCCAGTTGCAACATTGGCGGGAATGTTATTTGTATTGTCTGCGAAAGTAAAGCCAAACACATCAACGTTAGTGTAGTATGTATAGAACGGTTTCCCGTCACGATTGGTAAGCTGATTGCCGTTAGCATCCTTTTTGGCGACCCTTGTCTGATACACAGAGCCGTTATCAATCTGGATTCTCAGGGGAGTTTTATGGAACGAAACACCTTCCTTATCGTCATATACTTTTCTCATCTGTGCGGCGGCTTCACCCTTGAAGTTAATGTAGCCAGATAAGTCAGTCTCCCACTGCCCGTCCATGTTTTTACCGCTTGTCGTGAACTTAGCACGGACGCTCTTTGCACCTTTCTCGTTCTTAAGAATTTCCCAAATAGTCACTCTTGCATCATACTTTTTTCCGATGTTTAATCCCATACTTTTTACTCCTTATTTTTCTTCGGCATAGAGCGAACTGCTTTCAGCCGTTTGATTAACTTATT
>AUXO018196458.1_pt1 | contig 10476 bp, 7 predicted proteins | sample 768731 | NCBI WGS metagenome assembly AUXO01 (sample SAMN02715735, study PRJNA202380) | gut metagenome | biome: sheep rumen | host: Ovis aries | place: New Zealand: Palmerston North | reverse complement strand
GGCAATCAGTCTGGTGACCGCCCTCGTACAGGTTATCAGAAGCCTGAAGGGGATAAGAACTTTGGGCCGAAGAACAATCAGGGCCAGGGTAATAGGTTCGCAAACAAGGCGGGCGGCAAAGGCTTTGCGGAAGGACCTGTGGATAAAGGGCGAGATGATGAAAAGCGACGCTCAAATAATAAGGACTTTGATAAGAGATCCAAAAAAGACCTTATTTATGAAGAAGATGGTGCACCGAAAAATCGTGCAGGCAGGTTTATTAAGCCCGAAAAGAAGAAAGAAGAAGTAGTTGAAGAGGTAATCAAGGTTATTACCATTCCTGAGACTATTACAATTAAAGATCTTGCTGATAAGATGAAACAGCAGCCTTCTGCTATCATCAAGAAACTCTTCATGCAGGGTCAGATTGTTACCGTTAACCAGGAAATCTCTTTTGAGGAAGCAGAGAATATCGCCATCGAGTACGATATCATCTGTGAGAAAGAGGTTAAGGTTGACATCATCGAAGAGCTTCTTAAGGAAGAAGAGGAGAATCCCGATGATATGGTTACCCGTGCTCCCGTTATCTGCGTAATGGGTCACGTCGATCATGGTAAAACCTCACTCCTCGACGCAATCAGAAAGACCAACGTTACGGATAAAGAGGCAGGCGGAATCACTCAGGCCATCGGTGCGTACACAGTTAAGGTTAACGATCGTAGGATCACATTCCTTGATACACCCGGTCATGAGGCTTTCACAGCCATGCGTATGCGTGGTGCCAATGCCACAGATATTGCAATTCTTGTTGTTGCAGCCGATGACGGTGTAATGCCCCAGACCATCGAGGCTATTAACCATGCAAAAGCTGCAGGTATCGAAATTATCGTTGCTGTTAACAAGATTGATAAACCCAACGCAAACATTGACCGTGTTAAGCAGGAACTTACAGAGTACGATCTTATCTCAGAGGACTGGGGTGGAAGCACGGTATTCGTTCCTGTTTCTGCTAAGACAGGTGAAGGTATTGAACAGCTCCTTGAAATGATTCTTCTTTCTGCAGATATCCTTGAGCTCAAGGCTAATCCCAACAGAAAGGCAAGAGGTATCGTTATCGAGGCTGAGCTTGACAAGGGCCGTGGTCCTGTTGCTACAGTGCTTGTACAAAAGGGTACCTTACACGTCGGCGACTTTATTTCTGCAGGTTCAAGCCATGGTAAAGTTCGTGCCATGATTGATGATAAGGGAAGAAAGGTTAAGGAAGCTATTCCTTCAACACCCGTTGAGATTCTTGGCCTTAACGATGTTCCCAACGCAGGTGAAGTATTCATCGCACACGATTCAGATAAGACTGCCAAGTCCTATGCAGAGGCATTCGTTACTCAGCATAAGGAGAAGATGCTTGAAGAGACAAAGGCTCATATGTCACTTGACGATGTATTCAGCCAGATCAAGGCGGGCAACCTTAAGGAACTTAACATCATCGTTAAGGCTGATGTACAGGGTTCGGTTGAAGCAGTTAAGACATCACTTCTCAAGCTTTCAAATGAGGAAGTTGTTGTTAAGTGTATCCACGGCGGCGTAGGTGCCATCAACGAGTCCGACGTAGTTCTTGCAAGTGCTTCAAACGCAATTATTATTGGATTTAATGTTCGCCCTGATGCTCAGGCAAAAGCTTCTGCTGAGAGAGAGGGCGTAGATGTAAGACTTTACAAGGTAATTTACCAGGCTATTGAAGATATCGAAGCAGCCATGAAGGGTATGCTTGATCCCGTATACGAGGAGAAGATTATCGGTCATGCTGAAGTACGTCAGATCTTCAAGGCAAGCGCAGTCGGTAATATCGCAGGTTCTTATGTGCTTGACGGTGTATTCCAGAGAGGCTGTAAGGTTAGAATTACCAGAGAAGGCGAGCAAATCTTCGAAGGTAATCTTGCATCCCTTAAGAGATTCAAGGATGACGTCAAAGAGGTTAAGGCCGGATTCGAATGTGGTCTCGTATTTGAAGGATTCGATGCAATCAAAGAACTTGATCAGGTTGAAGCCTACATTATGGTTGAGGTTCCCAGATAGAATCGAGGTTTATTATGAGAAAGAACAGTATCAAGAGTATAAGAATTAACGAAGAGGTAATGCATGTTTTGGCTGAGTGCATCAGGGGTGAAATCAAGGATCCCCGCATCTCACCCATGACAAGCGTTGTTTCCGTTGATGTGGCTCCCGACCTTAAGACATGCAAAGCATATATATCGGTTTACGGAGATGAAGAGGCAAGACTTCAGACCAAGAAGGGCTTGGAGTCTGCTTCAGGATACATCAGAAACTATTTGGCAAAAAAGATTAATCTCAGAAATACCCCTGAAATAACCTTTATTATGGATAATTCCATTGAGTATGGCGTTAATATGTCCAAACTTATTGATGAGGTTAACAAGGGAACAGAAAGGCATGAGGATGATGAAACTGTCTAGTCTTGTGGCAAATGCCAAATCCATCGGTGTCAGCGGCCATATTCGCCCTGACGGAGATTGCTATGGTTCTACCATGGCTCTGTATCTCTATCTTAAGAAAATCGCTAAAGATGCGGATATTTGTCTTATGTTGGATTTAAAGAATGAGAACATGAGAGACTTGAAGTATCTTGATGAGATTGATACCGAGTATGCTCATGAGGGCGGATTTGACGTATTCTTTTGCCTGGACTGCAGCTATGACAGAATGAATGAAAAAGCTGCTAAGATGTTCACAGAATCAAAGCTTACTGTAAATATTGACCATCATATAACCAACGCAGGTGGATCCGGCATGGAAAACTATTGTTTCCCTGAGGTCGGCTCCGCCAGTGAACTGGTTTATGAACTGATCAAAAATGACGAAAATTCTCTTTCATATGAAGAGAGAATGGACACAGATATTGCGCTGGCTCTCTACATCGGTATTATTCATGATACCGGTGTGTTCCAGTATTCAAACACAAGACCGGAGACACTTATAGCAGCCTCCGAGCTTATAAAGTTTGACTTTGACTTCCCCAGAATCGTGGAGGAGACTTTTTACCAGAAGACATATGTTCAGAATCAAATAATGGGCAGGGCCATACTTGAAAGCGTGAGGTTCCTTGACGGCAGATGCATTGTCAGCTGCGTTGATAAGAGAACCATGGACTTTTATGAAGCTGTTCCTGCAGACCTAGATGGCATAGTTAATCAGCTCAGGAATATAAAGGGCGTAGACTGTGCTATTTTCATGTATGAACTTGGGACATTTAAGTACAAAGTCAGCCTCAGAACCACCCCCAAGGTGGATGCAGCCAAGGCTGTCAGTGCATTTGGCGGAGGCGGACATGCAAGAGCGGCCGGATGCACAATGGAAGGAAGCTATCACGATTGTGTTAACAATCTTTCCAAGTATATTGCTAAACAGCTTGAGGAAAATAATTGATTAACGGAATTATAAATGTAAATAAGGAGTCCGGATATACATCCTTTGACGTTGTTGCCAAGCTTAGAGGTATTCTGAAGCAGAGGAAGATGGGACATACGGGAACATTGGATCCTGATGCAACGGGAGTCCTGCCTGTTTGTCTCGGCTCTGCCACTAAGCTTTGCGAATCTATGACGGATAAGGAAAAGGAATATCTGGGGGTCATGAGACTGGGTGTAACTACAGACACTCAGGATATGACAGGGCAGATTACCTCAGAAAAAGAGGTTACCTGCACGGAAAATGAGATTATAGAGACCGTAAATTCCTTTATCGGAGAATATGATCAGCTTCCGCCAATGTACTCGGCGGTATGGGTAAACGGCCAGAGATTATATAATCTTGCAAGGAAAGGCAAGGTGGTGGACAGACCTACAAGGAGGGTTTGCATCAATAACATCACCATAGAGAAATTAAATTTGCCTTTGATAACCCTAAGAATTTCCTGTTCCAAAGGTACTTACATTAGAACCCTGATGAATGATATTGGCGAAAAATTGGGGTGTGGGGCGTCAATGGATTCCCTTGTGAGGACGAAAACAGGTGTCTTTAAAATTGAGAATGCATACACCCTTGCAGAAATCGAAAAATACAGAGACAATGATGAACTGTTTAAGATAGTTACTCCTGTGGACGAGTTCTTTGCGGAATACGAAAAGGCATTTGTCAAAGACGACGCACTAAAGCTTCTCATAAACGGAAATGTGTTGGACAATTCAAATTTCTGTGAGACAGATATAAATAAGCTTACCGGCAGGATTCGTGTTTATGACAGCAAGGGGGAGTTCTACGGCGTATATGAGAAGAAGGGTGATGTGTTTAAGCCCTTCAAAATGTTCCTTCCCGAAGAATTAAAGCAGCACTGACAGGGAGAACGGGTGAATTAATTGGAAGTAATCAAGGAAACAAAGGATTTTAGAATTGAATACCCCACAGCCGTTACAATAGGTAAGTTTGACGGGGTTCATATGGGACATAAGAAACTGATAGAGTCATGTATGAGGCAGAGGGAAAAGGGGCTTAAGGTTTGTGTTTTTACTTTTTCTCCCTCTCCCGAGAAGTTTTTTGGCTCTGAAGACAGGTGCCTTACCACTGTGGCTGAGAAGAGAAGGATTTTTGACGTACTAGGCGTTGATTATCTCGTGGAATATCCTTTTGATAAAGAGACAGCCGATACAAAACCGGAGGATTTTATCAGAGAAATTCTTTGCGAAAAAATTCATGCAAAATATGTTGCCGCCGGATCGGATCTTTCTTACGGAATAAGAGGTGAAGGGGATTCCAAACTACTTCTGGATCTTAGAAACAAATATGACTATGAAGCTGATATTATAGATAAGGTAAGGATTAAAGGGGAAATTGTCAGCTCCACGGCAATCAGAGAGGCAATCAGGAATTCTGATATGGAGAAGGCAGCTGATTTTCTTGGGGCACCTTATCAAATAACAGGTGAAATTGTTCATGGCAACAGAATCGGCAGAACCATAGGAATGCCGACAATTAACCAGATTCCCGATGAAGAAAAGCTTTTGCCTCCCTTCGGTGTGTACTACTCAGAAGCGGAAATTGAGGGAAAGGTTTTTAAGGGAATAACCAATATCGGAGTGAAACCAACCGTTAGCGACGAACATAAAGTTACTGTCGAGACGTTTTTATATAATTTTAATCAGGATGTCTACGGAAACAGGGCGGGAGTAAGACTTTTGGGATTCTTGCGGCCCGAGATGAAATTCGGAAGCATCGAAGAATTGAAAACTCAAATGAAAAAGGATATCGAAGTGGGTTTTAGGAGGTAAATAATGGGCTTTACAGTCTTGCTTGCAATGTTCGGCGGGCTAGGTCTCTTCCTTTACGGAATGAGAGTAATGAGCGACTCGATTGAGAAAGTAGCGGGCGCTAAACTCAGAAATATATTGGAGAAACTTACAACCAACAGGTTCACGGGAATGCTGGTGGGCGTTGTGTTTACGGGTATCATACAGAGCTCCTCTGCATGTACCGTAATGGTTGTTTCGTTTGTTAACTCCGGTCTGATGAATCTGTATCAGGCTGCGGGAGTTATATTCGGTGCCAACATCGGTACCACAATCACTTCACAGCTGGTATCGTTTAACCTGTCAAAGGTTGCACCTGTTATTTTACTGCTTGGTGTAATCGTAGTTATGTTCTGCAAGAAGCAGAATGTTGTAAAACTTGCAGAGATAGTTGTTGGTTTTGGCATTCTTTTCCTTGGACTTTCAAATATGTCCGGAGCCATGGCCAGCATGAAGGATCATCCCCAGGTTGTAAGTCTTTTATCTTCCCTGGACAATCCTTTTATGGCTGTATTAATAGGCACTGTTCTTACCGCTATTATTCAGAGCTCATCGGTAACAGTCAGCATCGTGCTCTTAATGGCCAACCAAGGACTTATTCCCAAGGAGATTACCTTATTTATAATTCTTGGATGTAATATCGGCGCATGTACACCTGCACTTCTTTCATCATTGGCAGGTAAGAGAGACGCAAAGAGAGCAGCATACATTCATTTGCTCTTTAATATAATAGGTACGGTTTTGTTCTTCGTAATCTTTATGTTTGCCATGAATCCTGTTGTCAGTGCCATTGACACAATATCCAGCGATGCCGGAAGATTCGTTGCGAATGCCCATACTATTATAAAGATAGTTCAGGTTATTATCCTGCTTCCTTTCTCAAATCTTATTGTAAAGCTCACATACCTTCTGGTACCGGGCGAGGACGAGAAGATTGGTTACCGTGCATCCTTCCAGCTTAAATACATTGGTGACAAGGTGCTCTTTAACCCTGCCACAGCAGTGACAGACGTCATCAAAGAGCTTGATCGTATGGCAACCCTTGCATCCGAGAACTTAAACAGAGCCATGAACGCTTTGATTACCTTGGATGAGGAAGATATTACGGAGGTTTATGAGGTTGAGAAAAACATCGACTTCCTCAATCATGCCATAACGGATTATCTTGTTAAGATTAACCAGACAACCCTTCCTATCGAAGACTTGAAGAGTATCGGTGCTTTGTTCCATGTCGTAAATGATATAGAAAGAATCGGTGACCATGCCGAGAACATAGCCGATGCCGCAAGAATGAGACAGGAAAGAGGCGTGGAGTTCAGCAAGGAAGCCATAGCTGAAATGGGTGCCATGATGGGAAGAGTAAACGATATCTTAAGGTATGCGGTTGAAATCTTTTCACAGGGCAAAGAAGAGCACATGCAGGATGTCATCAGAATCGAGGATGAGATTGATAACCTTGAGAGAGAGTATCAGCAGTCCCATATCGACAGACTTACAAAGAATGAGTGCACACCTGCAGCCGGCATGATCTTCTCAGATGTCATATCAGGCCTTGAGAGAGTAGCAGACCATGCCACAAATATTGCATTCGCTATCGTTGAAAGCGAAGATGAGTAGAAAATAGGGTTTTTACCAAAATAATTGTTTACAACCTAAGATTACTGTGATATAGTATCTAGGTATGATTTTGTGCCAACACTCGGAATACGGACACTCCGACCGATTCTTAGTGTGAGGCGGACTTTAGATTCAGGAGGAATTAGAAATGATTACAAAAGAGAAGAAGACAGAACTTATCAAGAAGTACGGCATGAAAGAGGGCGACACAGGTTCACCTGAAGTTCAGATCGCAGTTTTATCTGAGAGAATTGCCGAAGTTACTGAGCACTTAAAGAGCAATCCCAAGGATCACCACTCAAGAAGAGGTTTGTTCAAAATGGTAGGTCAGAGACGTAACCTTTTGGCTTATTTAAAGAACAAAGATATCGAGAGATATCGTGCAATCGTTGAGAAGCTTGGCTTAAGAAAGTAATACGTGAATTAAAAGGCGGTGTTAGGGCTTTTGTTCTTGCCGCCTTTTTTGTCAATTTAGACATTCAATGAAAGAAGCCTGTAGAGCAGGCAGAAGGAGAAAGAAAATATGGATTTTAGTTACAAGACATTTAGCATGGAACTTGCCGGACGTACACTTTCTGTAGACGTTAACAGAGTAGGTAAACAGGCAAACGGATGCGCATTCATGCACTACGGAGACACAACAGTTCTTTGTACAGCAACCGCATCAGAGAAGCCCAGAGAAGGTGTAGATTTCTTCCCTCTCAGCGTTGAGTATGAGGAGAAGTTATATGCTGTAGGCAAAATCCCCGGAGGTTTCACAAAGAGAGAAGGTAAGGCAAGCGAGAACGCAATTCTTACAAGCCGTGTTATCGACAGACCTATGCGTCCCCTTTTCCCTAAGGATTACAGAAATGACGTTACTTTGAACAATATGGTTATGTCTGTTGACCCTGCATGCCGTCCTGAGCTGGTAGCTATGCTTGGTTCAGCTATTGCAACAAGTATTTCAGACATTCCTTTCTGCGGACCTTGTGCAACAACACAGGTTGGTATGATTGACGGTGAGTTCATCATCAACCCTTCACAGGATCAGTGGAAGGTATCAGACCTTAACTTAACAGTTGCTTCAACAAGCGAGAAGGTAATCATGATCGAGGCAGGTGCCAACGAGATTCCTGAAGCTAAGATGATTGAAGCTATTTACAAGGCTCATGAAGTTAACCAGACAATTATCGAGTTCATCAACAAGATGGTTGCTGAGGTTGGTAAGCCTAAACACGAGTACACAAGCTGCGCAGTTCCTGAAGAGCTTTTCGCTAAGATGAAAGAACTGGTTCCTCAGGAGGAGATGGAGAAGGCTGTATTCACAGATGAGAAGCAGGTTCGTGAGGAGAACATCCGTCAGATTACCGCTCGTCTTGAGGAAGCTTTCGCAGACAACGAAGAGTGGCTTGCAATCCTTGGCGAGGCTATTTATCAGTACGAGAAGAAGACTGTTCGTAAGATGATTCTTAAGGATCATAAGCGTCCCGATGGCCGTGAGATCACACAGATTCGTCCTCTTCATGCTGAAGTAGATATTATCCCCAGAGTTCACGGTTCAGCTATGTTTACCCGTGGACAGACACAGATTTGTAACGTATGTACTCTTGCTCCTCTTTCAGAGCAGCAGAAGCTTGACGGTCTTGATGAGAACGAAGTTTCAAAGAGATACATGCATCACTATAACTTCCCTTCATACTCTGTAGGTGAGACAAAGCCTTCAAGAGGACCCGGAAGAAGAGAAATCGGTCACGGTGCATTGGCAGAGAGAGCACTTGTCCCTGTACTTCCCTCTGAGGAAGAGTTCCCTTATGCAATCCGTACCGTATCAGAGACATTTGAGTCCAACGGTTCAACATCAATGGCTTCAACATGTGCTTCATGTATGTCACTTATGGCTGCAGGTGTTCCCATCAAGAAGATGGTTGCAGGTATTTCCTGCGGTCTTGTTACAGGTGATACAGATGATGATTTCGTACTTCTTACAGATATCCAAGGTCTCGAGGACTTCTTCGGTGACATGGACTTCAAGGTAACAGGTACAACAGACGGTATCACAGCTATCCAGATGGATATCAAGATTCACGGTCTTACAAGACCCATCGTTGAGGGTGCTATTGCAAGATGCCGTGAAGCAAGACTCTTCATCATGGACAACTGCATGAAGAAGGCTATTGCAGAGCCCAGACCTACAGTTAACGAGTATGCTCCCAAGATTGTTTCCATCCAGATCGATCCCGAGAGAATCGGTGATGTTGTTGGTCAGAGAGGTAAGACAATCAACGAGATTATCGCTCGTACAGGCGTTAAAATTGATATTACAGATGACGGTAAGGTATCTGTATGCGGCACCGATAAGGCTATGATGGATAAGGCTTGTGAGATGATCAAGATTATCGTTACAGACTTTGAGGAAGGCCAGATCTTCAAGGGTAAGGTTGTAAGCATCAAGGAGTTCGGTGCATTCATCGAGTTCGCTCCTGGCAAGGAAGGAATGGTTCACATTTCCAAGATTGCCAAGGAGAGAATCAACCACGTTGAAGATGTTCTTACTCTTGGCGATACAGTTACAGTTGTATGCCTTGGCAAGGACAAGATGGGCAGAATCAGCTTCTCAATGAAGGATGTTGCTCAGCAGTAAAAATAATAGAATTTGCCCGAAGTGATTTGTTCGCTTCGGGCATTTTTTTCGTTTATGATGCCTTATATGTGGTAGAATAGTAGAAGTGAGTTTAGTAAATCAGGAGATAGTAACAAAGATGAAAAGTATTGCAAAATGGGCATTCGCCGTATTAATAGCGGGAGTTATTTTATCGCTCCCTATTAGAGGCGAAGCGGCAGAGGCAGTAAACATTTACACGTTCGAGGATTTAAAATCCATGAAGGATAATCCTTCGGGAGATTATGTTTTAAAGAATGATATAGACTGCTTGGGCGAGGAATGGGTACCTTTTGATTTCTCCGGGACATTGGACGGAGAGGGACACGGGTTGCTTAATCTTAATATCACTGAAGTTTCAGAGGGCGTCAGAACTACCTACGACGGAAACATGAAGACTTACGATACTGTTTTCTCAGGATTTTTCGGGTGTATTGAGAATGGTACCGTCAAAAATTTGGGTCTATATGGAATCAATGTAGACGTAAACATAGAGAAAGATTGCTTTGTCGGAACCATTGCGGGTTACATGGACGGAGGCACAATTGATAACTGCATTATAGAAGGAAATGCCTCTTTGCATGTCAAAGGAGCAATGTTTGGTGTCGGCGGAATAGTCGGATTCGGCAACGGAAAGATTGTTAATACCAAGGCTGAGACAACTCTGGTTAACGTGGATCTTGACGCATCTACAAGAGATGAGGAATTCCTTGGTGGTGCTTACGCTGCAGGATACATTGATCTTGATAATGATGATATTAACCTTAAGGGCTATGTATCAGACCACGGATATGTTCACAGCGGCGGAATGGTTGGCATGTACGGCCTTTACCCTGCAGGATTCGAGTATGCAGGCTATATAACAAATGTTAGAGTAAGTCAGGACAGCAAGATATTCTTCTTTGAAGATAACACCAACAGAAGAGCCTATTGTGATCCCGT
>AUXO015596751.1_pt1 | contig 10476 bp, 8 predicted proteins | sample 768731 | NCBI WGS metagenome assembly AUXO01 (sample SAMN02715735, study PRJNA202380) | gut metagenome | biome: sheep rumen | host: Ovis aries | place: New Zealand: Palmerston North | reverse complement strand
TCCTCACATGAAGCAGACAGCACATCAGACAGCGGTGGGGCTGCGGGTGCCGCTCTTTACGACGAGCCGAAGACACAGGCCGCCACGAACGGACCCGGGCCAAAGAAGGATGCGGACAAGGAGGAGGAAAAACCAAAGGAACCTGAAAAGTCGGGCATGGAAGAGCTCAATGAGCTGATCGGCCTTGAGGCTGTAAAAGACGATGTCAGGGAACTTGTAAACCTCGTAAAAGTCCAGAAAATGCGTGAAGATAAAGGGATGAAGACTGTACCTGTCTCCCTGCACCTTGTCTTTTCGGGAAATCCAGGGACCGGAAAAACGACCGTAGCGAGAATTCTCTCAAAGCTCTATAAAGAGATCGGTGTTCTCTCCAAAGGGCAGCTGGTCGAGGTCGATCGTTCAGGACTCGTCGCCGGATATGTCGGACAGACCGCCATTAAGACTCAGAAAAAAATAGAGGAGGCTAAAGGCGGAATTCTTTTTATCGATGAGGCTTACACACTTGCGAAGGAGGGAAATGATTTCGGTCAGGAGGCGATCGATACTATCCTGAAAGCCATGGAGGATAACCGCAAGGACCTCGTTGTCATCGTTGCCGGCTATACAGACCTCATGAAGACTTTTATAAACAGTAACCCGGGACTTAAATCCCGCTTCAACAAGTACATCGACTTCAAAGATTATACCGCGGACGAGCTGATCGCCATCTTTAATATGCAATGCGACAAGTACAACTATACGGTCAGTCCGGAAGCAAAAGATAAAATCGAAAACGTCATAAGAGTGAGGGAATCCCTTAAGGGTGACAACTTTGCAAATGCCCGGGATGTCCGGAATCTCTTTGAGACTGTTATCACGAATCAGGCATCCAGGGTCGCCCAGATCGAGGATCCGGATGAAAATATACTGACAACAATAGAACCTGAAGATATTGAGGAGCTTACACCCGCAGCCCAGTAAATGACTAGATTGGAGGAATACAGATGGCACACTTTATAAATAAACAGAAAATCCTTGTCGGTCTGATCACGGCTTCCATAACCGCAACTACAATCGGGGGTGCGGTTTACGGCTATCCCCTCAGTTTCTTATTCGGCGGTAATAAGGATGCAGACGCCGAGGCCGGTTCACAGGTCGTCGAAGTCGAGGTGAAGGACATCGAGAATACCATAAATGTGACCGGAGCCCTGGCATCCTCAACGGAAATGACCGCGATGGTAGACAAGAATGCCGCGGATCTGGCAGTCAAAGAGATCAAAGTCAAGATCGGCGATGAGGTGAAGGAAGGAGATGTTCTCTTCACTCTTGATACATCCGATCTTGAAAAAAGCCTTAAGGATAATGAACAGAAGCTGGCTGTTCTTGAGAGAAAGAATGCGATCGCGGCCAATCAGCAGCAGCGTGACTACAGCGACCTCAAAAAGAATAACGCTCTTGCGGAGACGCAGGAAATCCGGAATATCCTGAATGCTGAGGATAAACTTGATGACAATTATGTCGATCAGGGTCTCGCTCTCGATGAACTCTATAAGAAATACGGATACGAAGATCAGAGTTATTACGAAGCATGCGACGCCCAGCTTGCTATGTATGATGCGGAAGATGCACTGAACGCAGGCAGAGAAGATCCTTCGATTACCACAGAAGAACTGAATGAACTGATCACGAATTATAATTCTGCAGTTGAAAGATTCAACACCGCTCTGACTGCCTACGAAGGCAACATAGCGGCCAGCATAATTGCGGAAGCTGCCGTCCGTACCGCCAACCGGACGATCCGTGATGCCGAAAAAGAACTGATCGACAAGAATGAAAATCTTGATAAGGCGAACCGCGAACGGAATCATGCGGAAAAGAAAGCCGTTGAAGGAATCGAAACGGCTGATCTGGACAGAAGCACAAGTGATCAGGAGATCACTACCGATCTCATGAAAATTCGGAAGCAGCTGGCGGCAGCTACGATCACTGCCAAGAGTTCCGGTATCGTTACCGCTGTGAACGCGGTAGTCGGCCAGGTGCCCACAAATGATCCGGTCGTTGTGACAGATATCAATCACTACAATGTAGCCTGCGATGTCGATGAACAGTATATCTCCGATATCAAGGAAGGTATGCAGGCACGGTTCACGACCAATGCCACCGGTGAAGATTTCCTGAACGGTGTTGTCAGTTTTGTAGCTGTGACCCCCACAAAACAGCAGAGCTCGAACAATAATAACAATAACAACAGTGGCAGTAACGGCGGAGCGACATCTACAAGCGGACAGACAGACAAGTCCAGAGGTACCTACCGTGTCCTCATCAAAGTGAACGACCAGAACGACCGTATCCGCCCCGGCATGACCGCGAAAATAACTATTATAACGAATAAAGCGGAAAATGTAACGGCTGTGCCGGTCGATGCGATTGATTACGATCTGGACGGTAATCCGATCCTCCATGTTACCAAAGATGAAGGTGCCACATCTGTAGATGTCAAAGTGACCACCGGACTCTCCGACGGAACATACACGCAGGTCACAGGTGAAGGATTGACTGCGGGAACAAAAATCATTGTTCCTGAAGAAGAAGCTGACGAACTGCCGAATTCAGACCTGTTCAGTTAAAGGGATTACTATGGATCTTCTAAACTTATCGAACATTACGAAAAGCTATTATATCGGTCAGCCGAACGAACTTGAAATTCTTCACGGAATCACCCTTACGATCAACAAGGGAGAATTTGCCGCGATCGTCGGTCAGTCAGGTTCCGGAAAGAGTACCCTTATGAATGTGATCGGGCTGCTGGACAAGCCGACGTCCGGAGAATATATCCTGAACGGTATCGACATCAGAAAATCCAGCGATAAGGACATGTCCGCCATCCGGTGCAAGGAAATAGGCTTCGTCTTCCAGACATATAACCTGATTCCCAGAATGTCTGCCCTGAAGAATGTAGAAGTACCTATGATGTATGCGGGCATGCCGCCGGCAGAGCGGGCAGAAAGAGCCAGACAGCTGCTCATACAGGTCGGAATGGGAGATCGACTTGACCACACGCCTGATCAGCTCTCCGGTGGTCAGAAACAGCGTGTAGCTATTGCGCGCGCCATGGCCAACGATCCGTCTATCATCCTGGCGGACGAACCGACAGGCGCTCTCGATTCCAAGACAGGCCGGCTTGTCATGGATATCTTTCATGATCTGCACAGTATGGGAAAAACAATCGTTTTCATAACCCATTCCAACGAGCTTGCTGAAGAATGCCAGCGCATTCTTACACTTGTAGACGGGCTTATAGTCTCAGAGAGGAGAGGTTCTGAATATGATCAGTTTGCGTGAAAATCTGTCTGTAGCCCTGACAAGCATTCTTGCCAATAAGCTTCGTTCCGTCCTGACCATGCTGGGCATTATCATCGGCGTAGGAGCCGTCATTACGATCGTATCGATCGGAAGCGGCATGGGAAAACAGATGAACGATCAGCTGAATAATGAGGGTTTTGCCAATATCGAAATCAATGCAAAGCAGAAACAAGGGTCTGAACGGCTCGACGACCATCCAATCGTTATCAATAAGGAACTCCTGACGGAGGTATATACAAAATATGCCGATCAATGTGAAGGTATCAGCGTCTCCAAGGATCTGAGCGATGATCAGGATGCCAGCAATTATTACGTCAAGACTAAAAAAGCCTCAAAACAGGTCGGTTTCGTGGCTATTAACTCAGGATACTGGAAATCCAAAAAAAGAAAAATTTTATACGGCTCTCAGATCACGAACAAAGAGTTCAATAACGGTTCACATGTAATCATTATTTCGGAATCCACAGCGAAGAGCCTGTTCGGAAAAGCGGATGAGAGCTGTATCGGGAAAACGGTCGATACATATTTTTCAAATACGTATGCCACTTTCACGGTCAAAGGGATCTTTGAAAAAATGAATGAATACGACGTGGTCTTCATGCCTGACCCGATATCAGGCTCCATATCCGGAGTTCCCTATGCCTTTTTCCCGCTTTCCGCTTACCAGAAACTCACCGGAGCAAACACTGATTTCAGCACTGCAACAATCATACCGAAGACCGAGGGAGGCGGACCGGCAATTATTTCCCTCGTAGAAAGCATAAAGGCCGATATGGAAGAGGGTTCCGACGAGTACGTCGAATATCAGATCACGACCATGCTGGACTTTATAAACCAGCAGACAGCTTACATAAATCAGCAGATCATGACAACGGCCCTGATCGCGGCCATCGCTCTTCTTGTCGGCGGTATCGGTGTCATGAACATCATGATGGTCTCCATAATGGAAAGGACCAGAGAGATCGGAACGCGTAAAGCTCTTGGCGCGACCAACGCTTCTCTTCTGTCCCAGTTCATCACAGAGGCGATCCTTCTGTGTTTGATAGGCGGAGTTATAGGCATCGTGGTAGGCATTATCGGCGGTATCATCGGCTGCCATGTAAGCAAGCTCCCGTACGTGCTGAATGTCCTGTCCATCATCGTTGCATTGCTCTTCTCGGTGTTGATCGGTGCTTTCTTCGGATATTATCCGGCTTCCAAAGCCGCCAGAATGGATCCGATCGAAGCTCTCAGATACGAATAAACAGATCCTGCATTTCATCAAGCGCCTGCCGTGTCCCGGCAGGCGCTATTTTTTTCCATATCGCAAAAGAGTCTTTAAGCCCGAATCCGGGCGGAATATCTCCCAGACAGGGAATTGCCTGCCACAGTCCCGAATTCTTCTCAAAAAGCGGAAGAAGCGCTCCGGCGACACATCTGTTCTCTTCTCTCAGGTACCAGTTCAATTCCAGCCGTCGAATCTGCAGAGGGGATGTCAGATCTACAGACCTGCTCTCTTTCAGCACCTCCTCCGAGTAAGACACAAAGCGCGGCGCATATCCGGATAAAGCCGGATGATCCGGTCTTGCCGCCAGGATATGAGCCAGCTTTCGCATGTAAAAATGCGATGCTGTCTCACAGACCGATTCCTCCAGCCATTTCAGGTTATCCGCTACAAGGAACGGGATCCGGTAATGACACATCTCATGAGCGAACTGATACGCTGCCTGGGAAACATAGCGCATTTCCGTGTTAAGATAAATCTCATGTGTCCCCCGGAAACAGCACGGGCTCTCCTCGCTCCTTACGATCTGTACTCTTAGCGGCATCCGCTCCCTTTCGGGCATATACACATCAAAAAGGCTGACAATTTCATCGAGAACGATCAGAAAATTATCAGCCTTATCAGCATTTTTCTCCGAATACAGATAGTATCCGGCATGATTCGGAAATCTTATCAGATACATTTATGTTCCCGCTTTCCCTGCAATTCCTTCCGTTGTTCTTTCCTTACCGTTTTTTCGGGAACCACGGAATACAGCGGTTGGTACGGGCACAATACTCTTCATATTCTGTTCCGTACCTTTCCAGGAGCCATTTTTCCTCCGTACGTCTGACCAGGACCGTCATATAGATCCAGAACACGAACGGCAGGATCAGAAGGACCGCATTGTGCTTGAAGAGCAGCGCGCCTGTAGCGATAAATGCTGCTCCTGTGTAGGTGGGATTCCTTACCCACGCATACACTCCGTCCGTAACAAGACGGTTGTTTCTGACGTTCATACTGATCTTTGAGACAAATACGGCACCGATCCAGAGAACGGCTCCCAGAACGCAGAAAACCGCTCCCAGTATATAAAATACGGCATGATACCGCTCAATATTTCCAAAAGCCAACACGCCTCTGTCGACCATATTTATAGCAAGTGCCGCAGCAATGAGGACTCCGTATATAAATGGAATGGCGGCGCCTCCGGCCGGAAGCGGAGGAATGCGCTCCTCTTCCTTCTTCTTTTTGATCAGTTTATTGGACATACTCCTATCCCCCTTCTTATTCTCCATGATTTTAACATGGACTTTCCCCGAATGCCATAATTATGTCCCGAAGCGGGCAAAAATGTGATATTATGATAAACATAGCGAATTCACCAAACATGATTGTTCTTGATCAAAAGGAGAAGCAAATTGAAAAGAAAACTAATGTATATAACACTTGCAGGGCTCATGGCCTTCTCCCTGTTATCCTGTGGAGCAAAGCCGTCTGCTCAGCCGGACGATTCCGTCATCCCTTCCACTTCGTCTCAGGAAACCTCTGTACCGGAAACCTCCGGTGCAGCGGAGAGCACAGTCTCCTCTGTTGCCGAGGTTTCATCTCCTGACAGTTCCGCAGTGAGCGATCTCTCTGCTGCGGATCTCTCCGGCGCAGATCTCTCCGGCGCAGATCTCTCTGCATCCGGTGATACTTCTTCCGTTGCCGAAGCAGCCATATCCGGAACACCCGCTCCGGCAGAACCGATCACACAGAAACAGATTTCCCTTACAGATGATCTGGAATTTGCCCAGTTCTCAAAAATCCACTCAGATCCGGCCATCCTCTATGAAAATCACAGGGAGAACAGTAACGGCATCACGATCTGTGTCAATGCGGGGCACGGAACAAATGGCGGAGAGTCTGAACGCACACAGTGCCATCCGGACGGGACACCGAAGGTGACCGGCGGCTCCACGTCTGAAGGTTCCACCACAGCGATGGCAGTCGCTTCCGGAATGACTTTCCTGGACGGTACGGAAGAGCGCGCAGTTACGCTTCCTGCTGCCATTTTCCTGAAAGACAGACTGCTCGATGCAGGCTACAATGTACTCATGATCCGCGAGACGGAGGATGTACAGCTGGATAATATCGCACGTACGGTGCTTGCCAACAATTATGCCCAGGCTCACGTCGCGCTGCACTGGGATTCCACAGAATCAGACAAAGGCGCTTATTATATGAAAGTCCCGTCCGTGGATTCCTATAAGAGCATGTATCCGGTATCTGAGACCTGGGAAAAGAGTGATGCATTCGGCGATTGTCTGGTCGAAGGTCTGAGACAGGCAGGAAGAACAATATACGAAACCGGAAGCATTGAAATGGATCTCACACAGACATCCTATTCCAAAGTCCCGAGTATTGACATCGAACTCGGAGACAGGGCATCCGACCATTCGGATGAACAGCTCCAGAACATCGCGGAAGGACTTCTTATGGGAATCAACTCATACTTCGGAATCGGCGGAGTCGGCTGACATCTTCCGGACCGGATTCCTGCATATCCTCACGGATCGTTTATCTCAACGTGAAAGCGTGTCACTCTGATGCACACGTCTGCGATCCGCCGGAGGCTTTTATTCTTCATCGCGGGATTGTACCCACGATGAAGACGGGTGTCACTTTGCGCGCGTATCGTAGACTCACGTCACGAGTATTGCGCGGTGAAGAATAAATTTTCAGGAGATATTTGCATGAGCGATTTAAAATCATTTGAAAAAATCAATCCCGTTGTTTCGTCGGCAGACTACTCCCTTTCCGCTCTTGCGGCAGCCGGGGTTCCGGAAGCCGTTGAACTTTATAAGGCGGTCAGAAAAAATTCGCCTGATTCTGCGGAACGCGCTTTTTCATCTGACAAAATAACAGATACAGCAGAAATAATTAACGCTGAATTCCGCTACAAAGCCATCAACAGGGCAATTGAGAAGACCGGTATCCGGAATGTTCTCGATCTCGGCTGCGGCTTTTCACCCAGAGTTTCTGCTCTCGCTGCAGCCGGCTATAACATCCTCGGTGCCGATCTGCCGGCGATCATCGCACAGATCCAGCCTGCAGTGGCTGCCATGGGCGGTGCCTCACAGGGAATTGCTTACAGGGAAGTCGACGCGACCAATGCCGCTTCTCTGAGCGATGCCGCCGATTCCCTCGGTGATGAGCTGATCATTGTGACAGAAGGTCTGCTTCCATACTTTACCGAGTCCGAACTATGGACGGTCATCGAAAATATCCGCACAGTCCTTCTCCGTCACGGCGGCGTCTGGATCACCCCCGATTTCGATGAAACGGCGTATACCCGTGCAGGGTTCGGTGCTGTCTGCGGAGAGGATGCTCTTTCAGATTTTAACAGTATGCGCAGTGATAAAATTCGAGAGATCTTCGGAGAACAATTCGTGGCACAGGACATGGTCCCGGTTGAAATGCTCGGGGCCGATATCCTCTCTGAGCTTCACCTGAAGGAAGAAAAGATGCCGTTCTACGATGGCGGCATCCATATCGAATCTCTTTCTCTGGTGAGCGAAGAAATCGCAGAAGCATGCCGGGATGCCTACAGCGGCGTCTGCCTCTCCGTCATCGCGGAGGACGACACAACGACCGCCATGGACAGGCTGGCAGCTCTCTTCACGACCCCTGACGGAACACTTTCCATCCGCCACGAAATAATTAACGGTATCCTTAAAATTACGCTCGACGGACGTCTGGATTCTCTCACATCTCCTAAACTTCTGGACTTCTACGAAGACGAGTTGAATAAGAAGAGTTTCCGCATGGTCCATCTGGATTTCTCGAATCTCGATTATATCTCTTCTGCCGGACTTCGTGTCCTGCTGATCATGTACAAGGGGACCCCGATGCACAAGGTCAAGCTGCTGAATGTCGGAACGGACGTCTTCTCCGTACTGGAGATGACAGGATACGCAGATATTTTCGGCCTGTAAAAGGTGATTCCGGAACACAGGTGAAGGAACATTTAAAAGCAGGATATATAATAAGACACCGCTCACAGGAATTATCTATTCCCTGCAGGCGGTGTCTTTCTGTTTTTAATCTCTGATGCAGAATTCTCGTGTCTTTAGAGTCGCGAGATGAATGTGCAGGATAAAACCTTTCTCTGACGCCGAGGCGTTCTTGAAATGAAGCGGGCATCCACTCTTTACGCTGCTTCCCGTGCTCGAAGACCGGGACGCTTGCAGCGGCTTCTCAAACCATCTCTTCAGGATGAAATACTTCATCGAACCTCTCCGCAGTCATGAACCCGAGAGATATGCAGGCCTCCTTCAGAGACGTGTTCTCGTCAAACGCCTTATGTGCAACTCTGGCAGCATTTTCGTACCCGATGTATGGATTGAGAGCGGTGACCAGCATCAGGGAATTATGCAGATTATGATGCATCTTCTCCTCATTTACCCGAATCCCGGATGCGCAGTTATTGTTGAAGGCCAGAATCGATTCCGAGAGAAGTCTGGCAGACTGAAGGAAGTTATAAATCAATACCGGCATAAATACGTTCAGCTCAAAATTCCCCTGAGAGGCAGCCAACCCGACAGCCACATCATTTCCCATGATCTGAACGGCGACCATCGTCACCTGCTCGCACTGGGTAGGATTGACTTTTCCCGGCATGATCGAGGAACCCGGTTCATTTGCCGGAATCGTTATCTCACCGAGTCCCAGACGGGGACCCGAGGCAAGCCAGCGAACATCATTTGCGATCTTCATCATATCCGCGGCCGTCGCTTTGATCGCCCCGTGGGCACAGACCAACTCGTCCTTAGATGTGAGCGCATGGAATTTATTGGGCGCTGTGACAAATGCCTTGCCCGTTATCCCGGCTGTCTCCTCCGCAACTTTCACGTCAAACCCTTTCGGGGTATTAAGTCCTGTCCCGACAGCGGTCCCTCCGAGCGCCAGCTGACGGAGCGGTCTTACCGCCAGTCTTATGAGCTCAACGTCTTTTTCCAGTGAGCTTCTCCAGCCTGAAACTTCCTGGGCAAAACGGATCGGAGTCGCGTCCTGAAGATGTGTGCGCCCCGATTTGACGACATCCGGATTCTCCTCCTCAATCCTTTTAAAGGTATCGATCAGTGTCTGAATCGCGGGAATAAGTCTGTCCTCCAGAGCTATAACAGCTGCAATATGCATGGCTGTCGGAAACGTATCATTGGAAGACTGACTCATATTAATATCATCGTTGGGATGACAGAGCTTCTCACCGGCAAGCTGATTGGCCCGGTTGGCAATGACTTCATTGGTATTCATGTTGGACTGGGTGCCGGATCCCGTCTGCCATACGACCAACGGAAATTCCTCACGCAGGGTTCCCGAAATTACTTCATCACAGGCCTTTTCGATGACAGCCAGTTTTTCTTCTGTCATGCGCCCCGGAACAAGTGCATGATTGGCTCTTGCCGCTGCCTTTTTCAAAATTCCGAAAGCATGGATGATTTCTTCGGGCATCGTCTCGATGCCGACACCAATCGGAAAATTCTCGTGGCTCCGCTCTGTCTGTGCCCCCCACAGCCTGTCAGCGGGAACTTTTACCTCCCCCATTGAATCATGTTCTATTCTGTACTCCATATCTTCCTCCATTATCCGGAACGCCTTTCCGCGTTCCGTCTCCTTCTCTATGATCAGGAACGCCTCTCTGCGTTCCGTCTCTTGCCTATCATCAGGAACGCCTTTCTGCGTTCCGTATCGCGCGATTCAGCGTGTTGAGTACACGTTTCTTGTCTCCGGACCATAAGGGAGCGATGAGCAGCCCTTTCGGCCCGTCCCCGGTCATCCTGTGGATCACAACATCTTCAGGCAATATCCTGAGCGAATCCACGATCAGATCCGTGTACTCCTCC